>Ga0207414_1000351_pt1 | contig 21141 bp, 18 predicted proteins | sample PonA231FremontCA_2_FD_187269 | JGI IMG/M metagenome (GOLD analysis project Ga0207414, IMG submission 187269) | Marine sediment microbial community from Fremont, CA, USA - Pond A23 Sediment 1 (SPAdes) | ecosystem: Environmental > Aquatic > Marine > Unclassified | place: USA: Fremont, California...
CCCAACAATGCGAGAGGCCGAATACAATCCAGATCACGGCCGACCCAGCTACGAGTGGCTGGCCGATCATGGATTCTCCGGACTGTCCTACACGCTTCAGCAGCACCACGACCTCACGGTGAAGGAATTCTTCGTTGAGGAGGTCGGTCTTGGCGATGATACCTTAGGGGACGCCACCGGTGAGGACGGCTACGAGTGGGGCATTCGTAGTGATGAGACGATCAAGGCGATCCAGACGTACCTCTCAACACAGCGTGATCGTGGCGAACTCGCTTCCTCTACAGTGACCAGCCGTCGCTCTCGGCTAGCAGAGTATGCGCGAATCTACGAACAGCTGCACGGGGCGGTCAGCTTCACTCGATATCTCAATGACATCAAGGAGCGGCCAGCTGAGAACGACCGTTGTATGGCAGTCTTCGATGTCCTCAAAGACCGACTTTCGACTGATCAGTCTCGGCTCAAGTACCTCGGTGACGTACAGCAGTTCTACGACTATCAGGTACGCTTCCAAGGGGCGAAATACAACCCGCTGGATGGGGCTAACGACCAGTTCCGCTGGGAGATCGACAATCCTGACAACAAGACCGTCGACGCCGAGGGAATGCGGGCGATCTACGAGGCCGCCGACAGTATCGAAGACCAGCTGTTGGTGTTGGCTCTCGGGGCGTGGGGACTCCGTCCGAACGAGGTAGCCTCGCTCAGCATCGATCAGTTCGAACTCAGCGACGACGAAGACAACCGAATCGTCTTCAAGCAGCGAAAGAACGGCCCCGGCGAGGTGGCGGTGTTGTTTGGCGTCGACATCCTGAAACAGCGAATCGTCGATCTTGACGACCCAAGCTGGGAGGGCTATCTGTTCCCATCAGGGCGATCTTCATCAGGTCACATCACCCCGCAGACAGTCTCCAACCGGTTCAAACGACTTGCCGATGCCACCGGTGTCACTGTCGAAGGGGAATCACCGACTGCGAAAATGGGCCGGCGGTTCTGGTATACGACCTACAACGAGGCGGTCAAGCAAATGATGGCGGGCTTAGAAGGAATCGCCGCTGACCAGGGCTCCTCAAGTGCAGAAATCGTCTCCCAGAACTACCTCTCAGAAACCGAGAAACGAAGATACCGCCGCGAGTCGATGCGTGACGAACTGAGTGAGGTATTCGGTCTGTAGTGAGTGAGTCTTTGACAGTCTCTTGAGAGCCGATTCTCTGATACGTGTTTGTGACGCATAGGCCTATTTCACCTTCAGCCAGCATTACCGTCTTGTTCACTACGAAGGAGTACGCGACTGTGCAAATTTCGATATTACTCTAAGAACTGCGCCGTTAACGCAATGGCACGTGGGGGACTCTCCATAATATCATACTCTTCGATCAGTTCTAACGCGTTCTTAACCATTTCGGCCTTTTCATACGGATCAAACGCCTGTTGGTCAGTAATCCATAGCAGCCTGAAGCTTCCTTCAGAATTTATACACCGGTTGAAGAAGCCTTCATCGTGTGTGATGATGACGCGGTTGTGTTTCTCGGCGTAGTGGTGAACATCGCTATCATCCACGCCATCACCCAGCTCTTCGACATCGACAACCCGCTCAACATCGTGACCTTGCTCGCGGAGTCGCTGGGCCAATTCCTCGCTGGTGTCCTCGTCCAGAAGTGTATCAAGTAAGAACGACGGCATTCAAGGAGAAAATCAGTCTGAAGCAGACGGAGATTCAGTGGCGAACGTGGACAACTCTTCAGGCGTCGTTGGGACTCTCGGATTTCGTTCAGCCTCTTCAAGCAGGTTCTCCCGTTGGCGTTCAATGGAGTCCATCAGTTCGGGATGGTTATGATAGTACTCCACAGCCGCCTCGACAGCCGCAACTGGAATGTCGTACCGTGTAGACACATCGCTCGCGGAGCAGTCGTCGCCTACGACTTGAGTTGCCAAGAAGTGAACACCGAGACGTGTGCCTTTCACACGAGGCTTTCCATCGATAACGGTCGGCGAACTCGTGATCCATTCTGTGGTTGAGGGCTGTTCTACTGACATAGATGTAACTATACAGCCGTTGCACTTGACTCTTTGTTCAAAATTCGGCCGAACGGAGGAGTCCTAGCAGCCTCACTCTCGCGCCGGATTTAAATACTTAAATTGAGATAGAATCGGTACTTGCTGGAATAGCTCTACCCTAGCATATCAATTGTTATGAGTACACAACTGACCTCCAATCCACCCATTCAACTTGAGAATGTCTATATTTGCGCAGAAGACGAATTGGTCGAACGGGCAGAGCGTGCCCCTCAGCCGACCGATATTGTCCTCGCGCCCGAACAGTTTCATCGTCGGAATTTCAAACGAGCTATCGCCGAGGCAAACCGGCCACGAAGTTCCCTCGCCCTGCAGACGCCAGCTACTGTTGCACAGGAACTTGTTCGCGCTGGCCAGGGGACAGCACCGACAGTGCTGGATCGCACAGATCGCCTCCGACTGATAGAAGAGATCGTAGAGGAGCCTCCCGGGGAGGTCGCTCACCTCCAGCGGGTGTTTGGTGCCTCACTGCCGACGCAACTCGCTCGGATTGAGGCGGCCAGAGAGGAACTCTCACTTCTTACTGGGTACCAGTCCGCTCGGCTGTCAGCCTTTGAGCGGGTCTGTGCAAACGTCGACAGTGTCGCTCGGCTGGATGCACAGGATCTCCGCACAGGAATCACCAGCCTCCAAGAGCACCTCCGGAGTCAGAGTGACGCATACGTGTCACCGGCAACCCTCCTAGAAGCCGCACAGACGCTCGTTGAAGAGTCCAACGGCGATATCTGGCAGGAACGGTATCCCACTGTTGAGCGACTCAATGTCGTGGGTGTCAGTACGCTTGGAACGCCGTTGCTTGCGTTGTTGGCTGCACTCGGCGAAGAAACTGCCGTGACTGTCCACTTGTATCTCCGTGCAGCCACTGGGCCACGGATTGCCAACCGATTGCACTCCCGGATCGACTCCACAATGAACTCGACAGCTGCATCCAACGATTCCCCACCTGGGTCACCGGCGAGTGCAGCTACACAAGCATCTTCAGCTGCAATCTCCCGGCCACAGGTTGCCGATGCTGTGACGACACCAGCGACAGAAATTGTCGCAGAGACTCGCGCCGAGGAAGCCAGAGCCGCACTTGCGGCGGCTGAGGGCTTACTCGACGCAGGCGTCTCAGTCAGCGATATCGTATTTGCAGCTCGGGATATTGATCGCTATGAGCGACCCCTCACCCGAGCCGCAACGGCGTATGGTCGCCAGCTTTCGGTGTGGACTCAACTGGAGTTGACACGCACGCTTCCGTACCAGCTGGTAGCAGCGACGAGCTCACTGCTCGCTGCTCGGTCTGACGATGCGGTTACTGCTGAGACACTGTTCCGGCCACTGGAGTGTCACTGGCTACCGCCCGATACACAGGACGGCCACGGCCAACCCCCGGCACTGCTCACGCCAGCAGAACTCAGCACCCTCCGGCGGGCACTCGGCGAGGAGGATGCTGGCACGCTGGACGCATGGCGTGACACACTGGCAACGACAGCATCAGTTGATGCCAGTGTCCGGACACGCTTCGAGGAGTATCTCACGTGGTGTGACCAGCAGCCGCATGACCCCACGCCAGCTGATATCCTCTCGGTATTCACGCCGATTATGGAAACCTTCGAAGAGACTGTCCTACCCGGCATTGAGCAGCGAGATACCGCTGCATACGCCGAAACCTCTCGGGCAGCACGGGCGCTCCAGCGGATCGCTGGTGACGCTGAAGGCGAGCACCTCCTCCGAGAAGTGCGCGCAAAGTATCGTGGCTGGCAGAACCGCCATCAGGTGGCAGCCTCCTGGGAGACGATTAGGGAGCTACTCGACACGATTGGGACAGCTCGACCCGGCCGCCGAGAACACGATAATGCAGAATGTATCGATGTGCTTGATGCAACAGACACGTGGTTGCGGTCGTATCCGTTTGTGATCGCCCTCGGCTGTGTTGACGGCGAGTGGCCCCAACAGCCACACGGTGCGTTTCCCGTGGCGGTCAGAACCGCTGTCGCCCAGGGCGACTCACCAGCGGCTCGCAGCCTTGCGGTGCGAGGGGCCTGGACGGAACAGCGAGAATACGATCATGCCGTCGATGCATTCCGTACGGCGACACGCCACCTGATTGTGACTCGCTACACCGAGGATGTCGAAGGAGTGAGCTACCAGCGGTCACCACTGCTTGCGGACATCGCACCGACGACACTCGACGATGACGCCTATCACCGCCTTCTGGGGCCAGCCACAACACTGCCTGACCGCATTCGGCACTCGATCCCACCAAGCAAGACAGCCCACCTGGAAGAGATGAGAGAGCCACACGCACAATGAGCGAGGGCGTCCCTCCCCTGAAAGGAACCCAGGCCGATGTGCGTGCCGACTATTTCCAGCAGACGGCTGGCCTCTTTGTGTTAGACTGCAAACCGGGGTTTGGGAAATCGACGACGCTCAACCAGATCGCTGCAGAGACGCTTGTTCGGGCGGATGCTGCCGGTGTTACCTGTCCCGAACAACAGCTCTGTGTCGTCTCGTTTTCACAGGAGGATGCAGCAAGTATTGAGCCGGGAATCAAAGCCGCGTTGGACGCGTTTGCTGCGGATACTACCAATACCTTCCCGGTTGATATCAGCCAGGAGACGGCAGACCGTCTCAAACGCCGCCTCCAGATGAGCGACCGTATCGGCACGATTGACAGTCTTTTGCGAAGTATTTTCGAAGATATCGCTGCTGAGTTAGGTTTCGATGGAATGCCAAGTGTTGGGGATAGCTCACAGCTTGCACGGCTGCAAAAGCGGTGTATGGCGGCAGTTCGAGACGACCCAGAGTATGCTGCTGCCGTGGCACGGCTCGATACTGCATACCCACCCGAAGAGCCCTCGGAGAGTACGACTGGAAACGACCGACTGCACAGCCTGTTGGAGAAGGCACGGACAAAGAAGCGCGACCGCCGTCTTTCGATGGACGACTTCGAGTCGGAACTCCGAGCGATGGTGGCTGACGTGTATCCAGATGGTCCGCCAGACACGCTTGCCGACCTGCTTGACGATGTGGAGCAATTCTACGATGCCTCGGTTGCCAGCGACGTTGCAGCCGCCCAGTCAACACCTGGGGACGGCCAGCCGCCGGTCGTCACGGAGGATCAAGAGTGCTATCACGAGTGGCAAGCCTGTATCGACGCCTTCTGTACGGTGTTGGATGCGTACGAACAGGCCTACGATGCGGCCTGTCGTGACCACGGTGTCGTCTCACACGCCGATATCGCCTACTGGATTGCGGCGTATTTCGATGGGCCGCTGGCAGACGTTTCGGGGATAGTTGAGGGGGCGTCAGATGCCTATCGAACTCGCGTCCAACGCCGGTATGCTGCCAAGTGCCAGTCGCTGCTTATTGACGAAGCCCAAGACATTTCGATTGCACAGCACGATGCCCTTGCGCCGTTCGTGACTACAGAGACCCGGGTGCTGATGGCCGGCGATGTCGATCAGTGTATCTACGTCTGGCGGAACGCCCGGCCGGAGCGGTTTGTCACTGCCTTCGAGGACGGTCGCTATTTCGGCATCGAGTGGGCTGTCCATCACGCCTATTCGGGATCACGAACCTATCGGATGCGGCCAGCGATTGCTGCCGCCATCGATACGATCTTCGGAGACGTGTTTACCGACCCAGCCCGCGGTGGCGGTATCGATGGACTCTCGACGGAGACACCACCAGACAGTGGCCCAATATCAGCATCAGGAGCAGCAGCGGGCTATACGGCACTGGAACCAACGCGATCTGGTACTACGGAGCCAGCTATCCATATTGCGGGCTATCGGCCCACAATGGCGTCGCCCGGAACTGAAGAGTGGTTCACAGCGGAAAAAACGCCGCTGGGAAACTATCTTGCCGGCGGGCTGACCGATGGAACATTCGACATTGAATCAGGTGACGACGAGACAGTAACCGTCTTGTTTTCACACCGCTCGAATATGGATCTGTTAGCGAACCAGTTGACTGGGCAGGGTCTGTCGGTCGTCAACGCCAGTGCGCGCCTCTTTGATACAGATCTGGTCAGGTTTATCTGCCGCGTCGTCGAGTGGCTTGTTGATCCATACGCTCCCGAGCGGACCGAAGCTCTCGTCACCGCCGAGTGTGTTTCGCTTTCAGCCGATCACCTAGATCTGTTTGAAGCAGCCCAGTATCGGATCGATGCAGTCGCCGAGCAGCTGGAAGCTACGACTGGAGCAGCGACCGAAGCCGGGGTGCTGGCTGGGTTAGCCACACTTGCCCAGCGGCATGATCAACACGTCAGTGATCCTGGCGTGGTCGTCGTCGAAGAGATCATTGACCAGCTTGAACTGCGTGCAGACCCGCTCGGACAGGTTGCCGATCCCGAACGACGACTGGCTGCCTGTGATGCACTGCTGTACTCAATTGCTGAATGGGAAGGTGACGATCACTACACACTGGCTGAACTCGCCGAGATTCTGTCGGGCTATGTCGCGGAGCCAAAAGATGGGCTCATGTTACCCGTTCCTAACACCGACAAGTACGATGTCGTCTTCCGGACGATTCACAATATGAAAGGCGATGAGGATGGGGTTGTCTGTCTGGCAGATGCAAGTGGTTCCCTGAATTATCATGGGCCACAAAAAGAGACGTTCCTTGCGTTAGGTGACACGCTGGCACTTGCCCCACCGGAGTCGGTTTCCCGGATCCCCCTCCGTGATCCTGACCAGACGCATATTAATACGGAGTACGGGCCGCTCCGCTGGGCAAGCGACTACCAAATCGATGGGCGGATTGCTGGCTCACCCACGCTCAGTCGTGTGAGTCATCGCTACTGTGCAGAGCAGTGGCGACTCCTCTATGTGGCCCTCTCGCGTGCCCGAGATCACCTCGTCCTCTCGCTGCCGTTCGAGAATCATGCGGCACCCGTCGAGAACTCGTGGGTGGCAACGCTGGCTGCCGCCCTATCGTTTGATGAGCAATCGTCACCCGGCAGTTACGAGGCATCAGTCACGCATACTCCTCGACCTGACGCAGTTACCGTTGGCGTCAACGATGTCTCATTCCCGGATGCAAGTGGGGATGGCGATCAGCAGCCGCCACCGCGATGTGGGAACCCGTCAGCCGGCGCACAGACCGGCTGGACGCCCCGGTATGTCAATGGAACTTCGCTGTACCAACTTGCGAAAGAGCCAGCGAAGGCTCGACTCTCACATCTCATGGGGCAACGACCCGACATCGAATACGTCGGGATCAAGTCGGCAGACATCGAGTTACCTGCGGGAGTTGCTCCAGAACGGCTCGGTACTCTCATCCATCAGGTACTTACAACAGCCATTGCTCGGGATGTCTCGACGACAGCCCTGACCACGTTCATCGAGCCGCTGCCGAGTATCCTCTCGGAGAGCCTCTCCCAGTTACCCGTTCATATTCCACCGGAGACACGGGCATCGATCCGCTCGTATCTCAGTGAGCATATCTGCCCGCAGTTTGCCACAAGTGAGGTCTGGCAACAGGCCCAGCAGGCGACCACCCGGTGTGTTGAAGAACCGCTTGACACCGTGGTGGCGGTTGATGACCTCACCATTGAGACGCAAAACCGGGCCGATCTCATCACCGTCGACGAAACTGGACAGTGGATCATCGACGAGATCAAGCTCGCCCATACGAGAGTCGACCCAGCAACGAAGAAACAGCAGCGGCTCCAAACGGCGTTCTACGGGTGGGTGCTCGAACAGCAGCTCCCGGCTGACAGGACGGTCACGACACGCCTCACATACCTTGGAGAGTCTGTTGAGTCAGTTGAAGTCTCAGCCCCGATCGTCTCCGTTTCCGAGTGGGTTGCAACACTTGGGGAATCGTGAGACGCGAATTTTCCAGCGATCAACGCACGAATCATACGCTGTATCGTGTCAGTCACAACACTAGAGATGAGCTCTGAACGAATTTCAAACACGACCAATCTTTTCGGAGCTTCGGAATAGACCCACTCATGATGGGCCGACAAATAACGCAAGCCACTGCTGAGCGGTTTATTGATCTCTACGAGCATTTGCTCGCGTATGTCAATACTGAACATGACGACGTTTCGGGCGTCGAAACGGCTGCAGATGTGCGCCAACGGGATGACACGGAACTGCGGCCGGTCAGAAACCGACTATACGAAGCAGATACAGAACAACTCATTAGCGATTTTGTCGCGGAGAACCCGGCTGGACTTACCGCTGACAAGTTGGACACAATTGAGCAGTGGACAGACTACGAGTTTGGCGAGTTTGTCGTGGTACGGCACTTGACTGACTATGCCGTCTTCCTCGACTGGGAAGACCCACCACAAGCCTTCGGTGTGAAAGCGAGTAAGGTTCCCTTCGAAGCCCTCTGGGAGGAAGGAGCACTCCCGGTATTGGTTTCCAAAACCGCATTGTTGCCCTTCGAGGGAACGATCATCAACGACGGGTGGATGGCAATCAAACCGATCATCTTCGGGGGCTCAATCAGTACGGATATCGATGATGCGTACGAAGAAGCCAAACACCGCTTCGATATCATTGAGACGCTGCCTGCACCAGCAGAACAAGCAGATCCGTCTGACGCTGAACAACTTCGGTTCTACATGAAGAACAAGCGGAATCGACAGCGGTACGCCGAAGAGATTGAGACGTTGAAAGACAAGCGTCTGGAGTTAGAGCAGATCTATCACGAGGAGCTTGGCAAGGCCCAAGCCCGAAGCTTGGGACGGGAACTGCGAGATATTGAGCTCAACGAGGCGTATTTTGCCATCTACGATGAACGCATCATCGCTAGCGGCACCTCAACTGAGCAAGTCCAAGAGATTCTCACAGAGATCATGCCCGACGGCAAGGAAGATCATCCATACATCTATCACTTCAATCCATAGGGCTCGCAAAGCTGACTCACATTGACGCCGACTTACACGCTTCGACGACAAGCTCGGGTGCATCGACAAGTTGGTTCACTGTATGAGCACCCTTCCCCTTCCCGCGGCCCTTTCGATCCTGCTCAATCAGCGAGAGAAACGCCAGCTCTGAGAGGAGATCTCTCACACGACGGATCTTGAGCGGGTCAGTCCCCTCGCGTTCACAAACGACCTCGTACGCTGAATAGACCTGCTTCGAGGGGATCATGGCGTCGGGGTCACTTGATTGCTGTATCTGGAGGGCGAGTCCTTGGAGCAAATACTTCGAGTGTTCGGGTTGTTTCCCGATGAGTTCGGCGAGCCGGGCCTCTTCTTCGCGTTCATGCGCTTCGTCGACGTACTCGGCGCGGACGTGGTCGTCACCGTGTTCATCAGCGATCTCCCCGGTATACCGAAGAATGTCGATTGCCTTACGCGCGTCACCGTGTTCTTTCGCTGCGAGGGCAGCCACCTTCGAGATCACCCCACCATCCAGAACGCCCTCTCGGAACGCGTCCGCCCGCGAAGACAGAATCTCGCGGAGTTGATTCGCGTCGTACGGCGGGAACACGAAGTCGCGCTCGGAGAGACTTGATTTAACGCGCTCGTTAAGCGAGTCCTTGTAGCGGATTTTGTTGCTGATCCCGATAATACCGACTGTGCTGTCATCTACCTTTCCGGCTTCGGCCGCGCGAGAGAGTTGCATGAGGACGTTATCGTCTTCGAGCTTGTCGATCTCGTCAAGAATGATGATTCCGACATCCAGGCGGGCGTCGAGAATTTTCCAGAGCCGACGGTAGTAGTCGGATGTCGAGACACCAGATGTCGGGACTGTTATGTTCGTCTCTTCGGGATCGTTGAATGACTCGGCGATCGTGCGGACGGTCTGGGTCTCGGTAGAATCTTGAAAACAATCGACGTACGCGACATCGATATTAATCTCGTTCTCAGCGGCGGCTTCGGTCAGATCCTGCGTGATGTATTTTGAGCAGAGACTCTTTCCGGTGCCTGTCTTGCCGTAGATCAACACGTTGTTTGGCGTCCCGCCACGCTGGGCGTCCTTAATCGCGTTCGCAAGGTTGCTGAGTTCCTCTTCGCGACCGATAATACGGTCACCGTCAGGGAGATGACTCACACGGAGAAGTTCCTTATCGGCAAAGATGGGATCTGGATTCCCAAAGAAGGATTCCGTATCACTCATGTGGAATCTCACTCGGGCTCCCTATATTAATCTTTGGCACCGTCTTGCCGCTGTAAACGTCACTCTTCCCAGTCCGCCGGATAAATTCCGGTGATTTACCGAGGCTTGCATGCGGTTTGAGATGCTCGGCTCGATATTGAATTCCTCATTGCCGCTGTAAACCCTCCACAGCCGGGTATGACACACCCCACGTTGCCGCTGTAAACATGAATCCGGTATAACCTCGATGTGAAAGAAAGGATGCTGTCGGTAATTATCTCAAAGCTGTCGTCTTGCGGGCAATATCGCGAGATGAACAGTAGAAATGTGTGGTTGTTCTTGTCTTCGACGCCAAAATGTCTTGGCGTCTCAGCCTATCAAAATTGTCGTGCGGTAGCAAATAACACACAAAGTAATAAAACCACTGGTAAGGTCGTAGATCATATCGACTTGACCTATTCCCTATCGCATGATTTTTTATGTTTGAGGCCATCTATCGCAATCTTACAGCGGCAACGTGGGGTATGGTGCGAACCTGCCGAAACGACTCTCAGAGTAAATATTTACAGCGGCACTCCGGAGTGATCTATCCCAACAACAGGTATCTTTTGGCCAACAACAGGTATCTCCTAGAACGCGTACGCGTGTGTCTGACCCGAGTGACGACTACCGCTCGATATAACCGACCGAAAGTCTGTTGCGGGAATCTAGCAAATCATGATTGAACCCATATTAGAACCCCGATGAGATATTGAACCTACGGGTGAATCGCCTCGGGGTCAAGCCCCGAGATATTCGCCTTGGCAGCCGATAATACTAAAAAATATTATGCATATGTTCTCTGTATCTGCAATATGATAGTAGTAATTCAATATAGGCTGTCTCTGCGGTGATATAGGTTGGATTAATAAAGTGGTACAAACGTGTGTTTTTTTCGTGTGTATTTTCTTTTGCAGTATGGCCAATAGCCATTGTTTCCTTAGTAGATCAAAGGCCCCTTTTCCTGACACCTTATGAATCCACCACGTTAAGAATCGTCAAGGCAATGAGCGATGATCGACCCAACAGCCGAGATGTCAGTATCGACGACCTCCCCGAAGAAGACAGACCTGTCGGGGTCTGGGGCCATGACTGGAGTTACGAGAATAGTGTGATTGCCGACGCGCTAAGCGATGACGACGAGCCAGAGCAACAATCTTCCGACAGTGGTGAGAGGAACCGAAACCCACAGAATGGACAGAGAGACGGCTCACAGCCCGACCAAGACGATTCAACACGACCACCCCAGAACTCAAATCATCAAGACTCAACCACGTCTGAGACGGACACAGAAACCCAAGCAGAATCCACTGCCCTCGACACAACCGTTGATGGAACTGGGTCTCAGACCAGACCACAACCAGCCGCTGAAAGTGGTAACGCAGAGTCTAGTGCTCCAGCAGTCATTGAAACGGCAGATGATCACTCTGTACCAGAGCGCGAAAAAACTGATTACAGCACGCCTGAACGCGACGAAGACGAACCAATCGCTGACTTCATCGATCGGATCGACAGTAACCAAGAGTACATCAAAATTACTCCCGTTCGATGCGAACTTAATGCCGAAACGGTTGCCCGAGAACTCTTTGGACTCCACGAATACGGCGGTGGGAGGAAGCTTCCATTGGATATTGAAAAGCACATTGGCATGGTTGAGGGCGTGAGTAACTTTGAGTTCCTCATCCACAAGCCCGCTGACAGCAACGAGTTTGACTTCTATATCGGCCCAGGAGAACGAGGCGATGTGGACTGTGATCGGCTCTCATCAAACATCCGCGCACAGTATCCAGAGGACTACCGGTTCGATCGCGAACAATTCGATGTCTCAGACGGGTTCGATGATGTCCCACACATTGTCCGTTTCAACGGCGAAGAAAAGAAACGCAAAGACTGGATGACCCGACTCGTCGGACTCGAAGACAATGATATTGAACGTTCACCGCTGGCAAATCTACTAGAGACAGCTGTCCAATGCGATGGTGAAGTGCTGTATCAAGTCGTCTTGGAGCCACGCCAAGACTGGAGTCGGAAGGCCAGCCAGCAGAAGATGCTGCTCAAGCGAAACGTGAACTCGATGGGCGGGATGTTTTTCCAGACAGCTATGGATGCTGTCTTCGGCGTCAACAAGGAGCGGAAGAGTGCTCGCCAACGCGGAGACACACCGAATCAGGTCGGTGGAACTATCTCTGATCGGGAAGCCAACGGCGTTCGCCCCGGAACATCTCGGATGGCACAGATCGATCTCAAAGATCCAGCTAACACATTCAACGTCTGTATTCGCGCTGCCTCAACGGATGCTTCGACAGCCAAGTCGATCAGTGACGGATTAAATCATCTCAGTGGTTACTTCTACAAGATCAAAGGCGACTACCTCGGCCAAGATGAAACGGAATTCAGCCGGATGTTGAACCATGGAATCACGTATCCAGCAGCGATCAAATCGTTAGGTCGGACGAAGCCAATGATTGTTGCAAACACTGAGGAGCTTGCGAACTTCATTACAGTGCCGCCAATTAACGAACTCCCGAAGGCTTCGAAAGCGGGCAGTGGCGGCGCACCAAAGTCTCAGTCACCACTCACCTCGCCGAATGAAAACATCTTCAGTGAATTCAACAATGGAATGGCAATCGGTGAAGCGCAGACTGAACTCCGCGACCGTGATGGAGACGATCTCCCACAGTCCACCTTGAGCCAGATTGAAGAGAAAAACGTCTGGTGGGACAAGATGAACGAGCGAGAAACGATTCATCTTGGCGCAGATCATCTCTCTACACACTACATTCGGGCCGCTGGGACTGGCCACGGAAAGACTGTTGCTACGATTAATGACGGATTGACTGCCCATGCAAACCTCGATGGCCCGCTCGTCATCATCGATCCCTCAGGCGGAGACATGTGTAAGAATTATCTTAGCTGCCATCGCACACTGTTTGGCGGGACGGATGATGTCGAATACATCCAAGTTCCAGAGAAGAATGGTGAAGTTCCGTGCATCCCATTTTTCGATATTCGGCCGCTCACAGAAGGCGCAGGTTTGGCTCGCCCAATCGCTGTCCAACAGATTATCGACCATTACTTCGAGATGCTCAACTATGCTCTCGGACGGAGTACGGTACAACAAGCCTTCGTCGCAAACGAAATCCTCACGTCACTTCTAAAATCTATGTTCGACGAGGAGCATGGGAAAGACCACTTCTCTATCGGAGACTTCCTCAAAGTTGCTCAAGACTACGCCGAATATGGGAAGAAGATTGCCGAAGGTAACGGCGAGCCAGAAGACTACGCGAAGGCTCTCCCACGGACGAGTGACCCACAGTTGAGGAATATGCTGGAGTCACACTTCGAGAAAGATCCCCGTCAGTTCTCCAATACAACAGACGCAGTGATGAATCGTATTCGAAAGCTCAAAGAGCGAGACTTCATCTGGGATATGCTGTCTGTCGATATCCCCGACGAAGCATGGAGTGACAGTAACAATTGGTACAAGCCTGATGCTGGCGCAATCTTCGATATGAAAGAGGTCTTCAACTCTAACAAAGTGATCCTCATCGACACAGGGAACATCCAAGGCGAGAGTAGTAAGATGTTCACTGTCCTGTTTCTCTCTCACTTGTGGTCATCAGCGAGATCCTTGTACACGCCAGAAAAGGAAAACTACTGTGCGAATGTAATCATCGAGGAGTCTGCACCCATCGCTCGGTCAGATGTTGTCGTCGAAAACCTGCTCCCAGAAGGGCGGAAGTTCGGCCTCTCGTTAGGGCTCATTATGCAGTATCCAGAGCAAGTTCTGGGCAGTGATCCCGACGCAAATCAGACTGCCTACAGTGAACTCTTGAACAACGTCAAGACGAAACTCATCGGGAACATCTCCATTGACGACGATCTCTCAGAATCGCTGTTCCATGAAGACTTAGACAGTGAGCAAATCAAGGATCGTATCTCAGGACTCGTTGCTGGAGAATGGGTCTGTGAATTACCATCAACAGAGTTCCTTGGCGACAAAGCAGAAATACTCACAATGGAAGCCCTGCCCGTTCCACCAGGACACTCTGGCGGTGATCTTGACGTTCCATCAGACATTAGCCACATCCGTGAAAGCAGTCGCGAAAAGTACTGTGTCGGAAAAGAAGACGAATTCGTCCGTGCGAGTGGGCGGAATGAATACGATGGGCACGATCACATCGACCTTGATGGCGATGAAACTGCGAAAGGCCCGGATGTGCCTAACGAATTAACGAACGAGGAGTATTCGTTCCTCAAATTTGTTGCAGACGCGCTATCCGATGGCTTGGACATCTACGACCTCAGTATGTCGATGAAACAGCTTCCGATGAGCAATACAGCAGATTCGCTTATCGAGAAAGGCTACTTGACAGAGCATGAGATGGGCAATAGGAAAAAATACTACAGGGTTACGAAAGAAGGCAGTCAATTCGAAGACGTAAATCCACAGCCACGCTCTGGCGGAGAGAAAGGCAAAGAAAGCTTTGAGCATCGGTTTGGTGTTCGAGTTGCAACGACACACTACGATCAGCTTGGGTATGATGTAAAGATGTATCACAATCCCCACGCCTCAGAAGACGATGAGAACGATGACGATGGGACGAATGACTTGTTTGATGTGTACGCTCTCGACACCATGGACTCGCCGGATCCCCACCGTAAGCTCATCGAAGTGGAGACCTCACCAAAGAAAGGAGGCCACGTTGCAAAGGATTTCGACAAGCTGGCTAACGAATATGGAGACGCTATCTGGGTCGTTGAAAAGTTCGACGACGCAGTAACACTGGTTAGAGTATTGACTCAGAAAGGACGCCTTCCAGAAGATATTGATAGGGGCGTCAGAACTTTCGAAGAACTCAACGAACAACTCGACGAAGATGGGATGTGCAAAATAATCGGTATGACAGACCTCATGGATAAAATCTGATTTAATCCCGCTGGCGTTCCACCTACACTACGATCAACTTTGGTGTGAAGTGAAGATATGTGACGATTCCCACGCCTCAGACGGGGATGAAGGAGACGATAAAGGCAACGATAAAACAGACGACTTGTACGATATATACGGTATGGATACTGCTGAGTCACCGGATCCCACCGGAAGATTGTCGAAGTAGAGACCTCGACTGAGAAGAGAGGTCACGTCGCAAAGGATTTCAACAAAATGGCTGGTGAATATGGTAAGGGTATCTGAGTCGTTGAAGACTTTGAGTCGTCGCGTGTGTTGGTGAATAAACTTGTTGACGAGGGGTGTCTCTCAGATGAGATTGACCGCAGAGTGCGAAACTTTGACCGTCTTAACGAGCAGCTCAATGCGGATAGTATGTGCGAGATGGTCGGTATAACAGACCTCATGGGCAGAATCTGAATTATTCTCGACGGCCCACCGCTTACTTACCATCTACATTTACGATTATACTAAGAAGAGTATCAGGCATTTTCATCTGATTATAATTTTCTCCAGTTTTGAGACTGAGACGAGATAGTTCGTTGGTTGGACACTATTTTCTGCTTGAACTCTCAATCAAGTGCTCCATTCGGCTTCTTAAGAGGCTATGATAATTCTTCAAAGAATTTTGTTGGCTCTACTGCAAGGCCTCTCATAACGTCTAATAAATTCTCATGCTTCTCTAATGTTGTTTTCATAGACCTCTCATAACGTCTAATAAATTCTCATGCATCTCTAATATTGTTTTCATAGACCTCTCAGAATTAAAATCGGGTCGAAAAAATAATGCCCAGACAGCGTTGGATTTGAGGGTAAATCCACGTGGATCGAGATGCCCAGAGGGCGTTGGAATTCGGGGGTAATCCACGCGGTCAACCATTTGACATTTCTAAAGAGGCCGAAAAAATAATGCCCAGACGGCGTTGGAATTAGGGGCAAATCCACGTGGATCGAGATGCCCAGAGGGCGTTGGAATTCGGGGGTAATCCACGCGGTCAATCAAATTACACTTTAAGACGGATAATGCCCAGAGGGCGTTGGAATTCGGGGGTAATCCACGTGGATCGAGATGCCCAGAGGGCGTTGGAATTCGGGGGTAATCCACGTGCCGATTTACCCCCCAAAATCTCGCTCATAGGTAGTTATCCGATTAGCTGGCTTTAGAGCATCTCTAATATGGCCGAGAACCCGCGCTCATAGGTTCGGCAATTCACACAAATGGGGGTATGGCGTAACCTATGATCAGAATAGAGCGAAAAAGAGGGGAACCCCGGGCCAAAGGCCGAGCAGGAAAGAAAAATGAAAGTCAGGCCGAAGGGCCAAAAAGCTAACACGAAGTGAAAGAAGCGTGGCTAAGCAGTGGGGGTTCAGCGACCAACGAGAAGTGCGATCAGAGGGATCATCGAAGGAGCCCATTTGGCCGAGTGCAATTGAGGTGAACAACGGGTGAGAGTTGAGTGGCAAGATCGGCCGGGCGAAGAAAGAAGCGAACGGACAGGAGAACCGACGCCGACAGCACAGCAGAAAAACGACCCCAACGGGATATGACAGCACCAGCGACAGCACCAGCGACAACAACAGCGACAGCGGCGGCTGCCCAACTACTATCGGACTCTGAAAGCGACAGTGAATACTCAGTGGGAAGATCGGCCGGGCGAACCGGAGCAATATTTTTTGGCACAAACGAGAGTGAGATGGTTGGATTCGACAGTCGATCAGGAAGTCAGCGAGTCGAAGCGAAAACAACAACGACGGCGACGACGGCGACGACAGCAAGCGGCGGCGAGAGCAAAGAGTCAGTCATGCAGAAACTCAGTGAAATGGCAGGTGTTGTGACCGCAGAGATGACAGCCGGGAACATCGCCGTGGCGATCGACAAGCGAAACGCAAGCAAAGCCCAAATTCGAGGCCGAGGCCTGATGATCGATACCGAAGCAGAAGTGGTGGGGAAGAAGGTCGCCCTCGAAGAAGCAATGCAAAACGAGTCAGAGGCATTTCACTTCGCAGCGCGAACAGATGCTGTCCATATCGAAACGGGGATCATCAGTACTGTCTGAACAATGGCGGCTGTCGGTTGTGACGTGAGTAGCAACTATTTCTGAAACGCAAACGAGAGTGCAATGGTTGTAACCCAGACAAGCCCAGTTCGACACTTCGAGAGCTACGACGGATTCGAGCGGCGTCCAGTGTATGAACATCAACGAATTGCCGGGGGCGACCTCATCGCGGCGTTCAAGCAACACAAGAAGAATGAGCCCAGCGTGGTGAAGTTGATCAACGAGGAGCACCGAGTGATCACGGTCGAGCCGAACGGAGACGAGTGCTCACTGTGTTCAGAAAACGAAGCCTACACTCCCAGTCGTGGAACGCCAACTGGAACGGCCCAACGGAAACGAAACGCAGCGCGATGTGTCCATGCGGAAGTAGCGAGCAATCTCCCGTTTGTTGAGCTATGCGAGTGTGGGGGATTGGAAGTGTCGCAACGAGGCCGACTCTGAACGTGACCGTGCAGTGGACGGCGTGGAGAGTGCAACGGGGGTCGACGACAAAGCCGATGAGCACGGCGAGAGTGGTGTCATGAGCGAAGACAACGAGTTAGATGTTCCAACCGACGACTGCCGAGCAGACGCTACTGTGGCCGACGTGAGCGGTGTGAGTGAAGTCGTGGCGAATACAAGAACAACAAATGCGGCTACCAATGGAAGTCGTGGAGTGAGTGAGAGTGATGGCGGTAGGGGATCGGGCAGTACTGATGGTGAGAGTTCGGACAGTAGTGACAGTAGCGGCGGTACTATTGGCGGCGGTACTACCAAGACGACAGACAACGGCGGAACATCTGTGGACAACGCCCAGAAGCCCTACGGCCGCTCGAAGCCGCTCAGAGGGATATCGGCTCTCTCAACACAGCCCGAGCACGATAGGGCCACTCTGAGGCCGATGGCTCCGAGAACGACGGCCGAAAGCCCTTCATCCACCAAGACAGCGGCCGCAAAACGATCCCTGGTTGAGCCTGCCTTACAGCATCGTCAGCGGTATCAGGAGGTACTTGGTGATTGGCTGGTCGGTACTGCAAGAGCTGCTGTTGTGAGTCCAAAGGCGAGCCCTGAGAGGACATTACGTCGAAAACCCTGACAGGAACGACAAGAGTAGCGATATCAGTGCGAACAGAGCTATAGACAAAAGAGCCGGTACTGTCGGCGAGGCGACGCTGACTAACCACCCATCACTGTGGGTGATACACTGGCTGTTGATAGCCGACCGTCACAATTGGGAAGTGAGTAGAATGGCTGAAATGATACTAAAATCACAGAAATCATCCGACAACCACCTCACAATCAGAAGTGGAGAAGGTAGTGAGAGATATCAACTACCCCTCATCACAAATCCTGACGAGGTGGTTGGAGGTGTTCCAACGCGAAGTCTGAGTTCCAATGTCTACTTGCAATCCGTGCAAGCTTCCCACTGCGTTTGATAGTAGCAAGATTGTGCTTGAGTAGTGGCAGCCACTCACCGTCCTCGAATGCCGTGACAGCCGCTTCACTATCGTCGAAGGGATCAGACAGTCCATTGGGAATAAACACATCACAGGCGCTGTCAAGATTGCTGTACTCATTCGTATCGAGTGGGTTAATCAGCTCCTTGAGATCAGCGTATGCAAGATCATTGAACGGCCACGCCATATCATGGGAGTGGAACCGTGTCCCACAGAATGGGATATCGAAAGGATCGTTCCACGACTTCCCGTTGAACGTAGTAAGATAATCTCGATCGGCATCGATCTGTCTGTTCACATAGGATGCCACTAACTCCAGTAACTCTCGTTCAGTAGTGACAATATTCAACTCGACTTCCTCACCCGAATAGTTCTCAAGCTTGTAGAGCAGTCGCCCCCAATCAACGTTCTCGCGGCCAGCCGTATTCAGCACAAGTGATTCACCGAACGCGTGACTGAATCCAGACACTGTGACCACCGAATCACCCCCAACTTCAGCGGTCTCGACATCAAACGCCACGGGCATGAATTGCGGCTCAATCATTGATCAGATTAATAATGAGTTCGTTCTCGAATCGCTCCCGTGAGACTCCTAATTTCTTCAACAGCAGTCGCCATGATATCTGCCGATTCTTTTGTTCTCCCATCGTCACATGGTTCGCGGTCGACCACGTGTCGAGTGCCTCGTCAATCATCTCAATTGGGGCCACTAGTTTCCCTACTTCTTTCTCAATGCCATATTCGACAGTATAGACGACAAAAAAGTATACAGATTCTTCACCGAACTCGGCCAGTTCTTTATGATCTTCCACTAATTTAGTATGATGTTGTTTCCAAATCCGAAACTGCCCGTAGCCCCCTTCCTCACCACTCTTGGTTTCGTATCTATCTACACACGATTTTACCTCAACTTTGTATGACAACTCCTCGGTCACTATCGCATAATCGTCATACCACGGATCGAAAGATACGGTCATGCATTTTTTCAGCGGATTCATCACGATGTGTGCAAGTCGTTCAGCATTATACCCCCTGCTAGATGCAGTCTCTCGTCCACGTCCCTCACAGACGTTTGACTTGTCTCGATACCGAACGTTTTCCAGTTTAGCATCTGGGTTGTGAACTGTGCAACCAGAAGAAGAGTCACTCATTGTCGCTTCTCCTGATCAATACTGACTCTGCTGCCTCTGCGTGTCCGTCTCGATTGGGGTGAGCCGTTATCCGATGCTCTTCACTGATAGCATCTGGCTTGCTTGATTCACAGCCAGTAACCTCTCTCCATTCGTGAGCATGATCATTTGGGTTGGATTTTCTATCGCCACTGACATCTCGGCCGGATGTAGTATCATAAGCTGAGATCAGCCGGAGAGATGGAGCGAGGAGCACTGGCCACGTCTGTTGGGTAGCGTGATCGCGACACTGGCCGATGCGTCCCTCAACGATCAATTCCCGCACACCAAGTGTGAAGAGAGACGCGAGATCGTCAGCGTGGCTGTGGCAGCGATTCTGACCAATAGTGTATCTGGCACTGCCAGCTGGCTTGTAGAGATACAGTGTTAGCTGGTCGCCTTCAGTGAGTGATTCATCGCAAACCTGACAGGCGGGATCACCAAGTGATTGTCTGTGCAGGTGAGATACAACCTGTTCATGTGTACCTGTGCCGGAATTCTGAAGTCCGGTTAGTTTCTTCTCTTGCATGGGTTGACGCAGTGGAAACCCAGTTCGGGTGCACCAACACCCGGACATTCTTCGGATACTGTGTGTCCTGCTGAACTGGGCTCCTATCCATTTCACAGTCCGGAACTGGCTTAAGTGTTTCCATATCTCAACTGTGAAATGGTTATGCTACCACTACCTACTTACGAGGTGGTAATATGAAAGTAGTCAATGCCTCGTGATCGAGACGCTGAGAGTGGAAAATATACGGACGTTTTCAGCGATAATGATTTTATAGAGGCTATTCAGACAGAGGGAGGTTTAGCGGGGACAACAACGATCGCTGAGATTGTCGGTTGCACTCGCCGACAAGCACTCAACCGCTTAAAGAAGCTCCGAGAACAAAATAAAGTCACTAGCAAGGATGTCGGCCGTTCTCTCGTCTGGCAACTTCAGTCCGACGAATGAAATAATCTCAATCAACCACCTTTATTTTCCCATTTGAGACTATCACCCTACCGCCGGATGATGAACTTGTAGGAGCCGTGGAGTTCGCCCTGCTGGCATTTGTAGCCGTTCCTGCACAGGTGAATTTCTTGATTACGACGGTTCAGTCGCTTGATTCTTCGACAACCTCGACCGACTCACCTCTTCAACAGCAATATCCTCCGCAGTGATATTTTGACGATGTCCCAGCAAATCGTCAATCTCTACGTAGAGTGGTAGCTAAACGTTTAGCAGAATCGTGCTGAGACAGTCGAATACGTGGAGTAGATTGTTATTTGATGCCTCCGTAGCGACTCATATCAATGACAGAGACCAACGAGGGCGCGGAAACATTCAACTTCGATCCTGACCAGCTAACCGAACTTAGCGAACTTGCA
>Ga0207414_1000352_pt1 | contig 21121 bp, 17 predicted proteins | sample PonA231FremontCA_2_FD_187269 | JGI IMG/M metagenome (GOLD analysis project Ga0207414, IMG submission 187269) | Marine sediment microbial community from Fremont, CA, USA - Pond A23 Sediment 1 (SPAdes) | ecosystem: Environmental > Aquatic > Marine > Unclassified | place: USA: Fremont, California...
GAAGCACAGACAGCTTAATGCCGAAATGGATATGGACAACGGCAAGATGATCTATAAAAAATATTACAATATTGGCATTGCCGTTGATACAGAAAAAGGCTTGGTTGTACCGGTGATTCGAAATGTTGACAAGTTATCTGTCTATGAATTGGCACAAAAAACCAATGAAATTGCCCAAAAGGCAAGAGATGGCGAGTTGACTATGGAGGATATGAAAGACGGAACTTTCACAATTACAAGTTATGGTTCTATTGGCGGACAATTCGCCGTACCTGTGATTAATTATCCTCAGGCGGGAATTCTTGGAATTGGCAGAATATTGAAAAAGCCTGTGGTTAATGAAAATGATGAAATTGTACCAGGCAATATTCTTCCGCTGTCAATGTCTGTTGACCATCGTATTGTTGACGGGGGAGAGGTTTCCAGGTTCCTCAATACGATGATGGAATATCTTGGTGATCCCGTTAATTTGATTATGGATTAAATCTGATTCGTTGAATTTAAATAAAGATATACATAAATTATGGAATATGATGTAATTATAATTGGTTCCGGTCCCGCAGGCTACGTGGCAGCTATACGAGCCGGTCAGGTCGGGCTAAAAACTGCTCTTGTAGAAAAGAAAGATATTGGTGGTATGTGCCTGAATTGGGGATGTATACCGTCAAAAGCAATCATTGAGAGCGCAAAGTTCTTTGACCGGATGAGTCAGGCCGGCGAGTTTGGAGTTGATGGTATTGATCCCGGAAAATTAGAATTTAATTGGCGAAAAGCCAGAAAACGTGCCATGAGCATAGCCAAAAAGCTCACCGGAGGAGTTGACTATTTGCTCAAGAAGAATGGAGTAGATGTAATAAAGGGAGAAGCTAAAATTACTTCCCATGACTCCATATCTGTAAATAATCGCTCTATTGATGCTAGAAATATTATTATTGCTACCGGTTCCTATCCACCAAAGCTGGAAGCTGATATTCCTGAGGATAAGATTATCGAACTTGAGTACTTATATGAAGAAGAAGAGTTGCCGGAAAGTGTAGCGGTTGTTGGACAAGGTCCCGTCGCTGTTGAAATGGCTCAGTTCTTTAGTATGATCAACAAAAAGGTGACATTGGTATCACCTACAAAAACCCTTATTCCTTTTGCAGATCAGTATCTGAATGATTATCTCTATAATAGGCTAAAAAAGGATAAAGTGGAAATGGTATTCGAGGATGAAGTTAAGGGATACAATAATGGCAAACTGGTTCTGCGGAATAAAGAAGTTGAAGCTGAAAAAGTACTCAATGCCAGTAAGCGGAACGGAGTGGTACCTTCTATGGATATTGATGTTAAAATTAATGAAGGCTCAATAGAAACCAATGAATATTTGCAAACCAATTATGAGAATATTTATGCTATTGGCGATGTAAATGGAAAGAGTTATCTTGCTCATGTTGGTTCTGCTCAGGGATTGTTTGTTATTAATCACATTAAGGGAATTAAGGAGGTAATGAAATTATCCAACTACCCGTTAAATATTTATACCAATCCCGAAATTGCACAAATTGGCTTGACAGAAGAGGAATTGCAGAATAATAAAGTGGATTATAAAGTGAGTGAATTTCCGCTTTCTGCAAATGGCAAAGCTTTGATAGAGGGCTACAAAGATGGCAACATCCGACTCCTTTCAGAGAAGAAGTATGGCGAAGTAATGGGCGTACAGATTATAGCCCCGAATGCCACGGATATGATTGCAGAAGCTTCCGCTTTCATGCAGGTTGAAAGTACCATCTACGATGTTTCGCGTGTGGTTCATGCACACCCGACAATTTCGGAAGTTTTCATGGAAGCCGGTTTTGATGCTGTAGATAAAGCTATTCATAAATAAGGGGTGAAGAGGTTGTCTAAAAGGGGCTAAAAAAGAATTTCAGCAAATCTATTACAAAAACCTTTTTAGACAACCTACAACTTTTGTTCTACGCTTAACAAGGCTATGGCGTTTCCCTAGCTTACGTTTACTAGTTAGTGGAAGTTTCTGACGAAAGTTGTTAATATAATCCTCTTTATGTTGATAATAGCTTCAGCCTTAGCCTTAGCCTCAATTTTAGCCTAAGTCAATGAGTTGCCCTGCTCTATCAAACAAACGTTTAGTTTGATTTATCGTATAAATGATAATTTATGTTTAGGTAAAAATGCTGGAGATAAAAAAATACAATTTACCCGATTTTGATATTATGCATGATGAAGAAACTTCTGCGGGTTATTTTTTATGGAAACCCGATGATGTTTATGTTGTGCTCGGTAATAGTAACAAACCGGGAGAAAACCTGAATGAAAAAGAAATCGAAGAAGATGACGTGCAGATTTACAAACGCCCATCCGGTGGTGAAACGGTGGTTCTTACACCAAATACGCTTGTCATTTCTGTGAAAATTACTTTGGATAAGTTTTCTGACCCCAAATATTATTTCAGGTATTTCAATCAGAAGATAATAGAGGGTTTGGAAAATGTAGGCATTAAAGATGTCTCTTATCGCGGCATTTCTGATATAGCCCTTAAGTCAAAGAAAATATTGGGTTCTTCAATTTATCGGAAACGTAAAGCTTTATTTTATCATGCTGTTTTAAATGTTTCAGAACCCGTAACAACCATCGAAAGATATATTAAACATCCCACCAAAGAACCGGATTATAGAAAAGGAAGAACACATAAAGAATTTGTCACTTCACTTCATAACGAAGGCTACCCATTTAGTGTAAATCAGATTAGTAACTCATTAAAAATGGTTTTATCTGAAATTAATGAGGATGAAGCTGAAGCAATCGTGGACTAATTAATGTCTCTGTATCGATAGTTTCGGGTATCCAATCATTCCCACTCCTATAACTTGCCAGTAGTATTGACATAAATTGAATTTGGATGTTTTAAATTTATATAGTGTTTTATAATGACAAGCCTTAATTTTGTTAACAAACTTTAGTAGAATAAATTAACTCCCTTGAAAGGAACCTTATTACCTTATTACGGTTCTTGGTGATAATATTTTAATGCATTAGTAGTAATTTCAAATATATGATTAAACTTTAATATTCCCGATGTGTCCAAAATCAATGTCAATTATTTTTTTATCTAAGTAACTATTTTTATTATGATTAAAAGACTTCAAACATTTTTATTGTTCCTGATTTTTGGGATTTCAGCAGCTTTTGCACAGAATCAGCCTGTGAAAAAAGCCAACTACAGAGCAGCGGAGCTGTTTTCACCATCAAAGATAAAGAAGATGGTATTTAGTACCTCAGTAGAGCCCAATTGGCTGAAGACCGGGGATAAATTCTGGTATTCTTATAAAACTTCAGAAGGTAAATTCTATTACCTGGTTGATTTGGAAAAGCAGACTAAAAAGCCACTTTTTGATAACGACAAAATGGCTGCTAGGTTGACTTTGATCACTAAAGATCCCTATGATGGTCAGCATTTACCCGATATTGATCCAGATTTTAAAAAGGATGATACCGTATTTCAGTTTGATGTAACATCTTCACAAGATGAGGAGGAAGAGGAAACAGAAGAAGCGGAAGGTGAAAATAAAGAAGAGGAAGATGGGGATAATAAGAAAGAAGAAAAGAAGAACAAAGATAAAAAGCAGCCGGAAAAGAAAGTTTTCCATTTGGAATACAACCTTCAGACTGGTGAGCTTTATGAGATAGAAGACTGGGAAGAGGAAAAAGAAGATCCGGAATGGGCCAGCATTTCGCCTAATGGAGAATATATTGTTTTTGCCAGGGATTATAACCTATATTGGATGGATAAAGAAAATTATGAGAAGGCCAAACAGGAAGAGGAGGATGACAAAGACTCTACAATTGTGGAGCACCAGTTGACTAAAGACGGTGAACAATATTATGCCTACGGCGGCGGATATACAGCGAAAGATAACGATGACGAAGAAAAAATAGAAGAAGAAACGGAAAAACGCCGGCCTGCAAACATTATCTGGTCGCGGGATTCTAAAAAGTTTGCGCTGATTAGGAGAGATATGCGTGAAGTAAAATCTCTATGGGTGATTGATGTGTTGGCCGATCCTCGTCCCGAGCTGGAGACTTACAAGTATACAATGCCTGGTGAAGAAGAAGCTGCAAAATCAGAGTTATGGGTGTTTGATATGGAAAGGGAAGATGGAAAAGACTACGATGTAAATGCATTTACCAATCAAACAATCTCCATCAAGCAGGAAATTAAAACGCATAAACAGAAAATTGAAGATTATGTTCCAAGGACATGGTTATCAAAAAATTCTGAGAAGCTCTATTTTTCACGTCATAGTCGCGACCTTCATAAAAAAGATATTTGTGAATTAAACCTTGAAACAGGTGATGTAAACGTATTGATTGAAGAGAGATTGAATACTTACATTGAGGCCATTGATCATGGCAGACTCCACATGATTGGTGATGGCAAGGAGTTTATTTACTGGTCCGAAAGAGATGGCTGGGCCCATTTTTACCTTTACGATGGGAATGGAAATATGAAGAGGCAAATTACTTCCGGTCCCTGGCATGCAGAAAAAATTCTAAAGATTGATGAAAAAAACCGCGTAATGTATTTCATTGGTAAAGGATATGAAAACAATGAAAATCCTTATTATTCACATTTATATCGCATCAATCTGGATGGTACAGGAATGAAGCTATTGAATAAAGGAAATTTTGACCATCTATCTGAAATGAGTGACTCTTATGAATATTTTGTAGATAACTATTCCAGAGTCAATACGATCCCCAGATCTGTTATTCGAAACAACAAAGGTAAGGTGGTAATGGACCTTGAAACTGCTGATCTAAGTAACCTGTTTGCTGCCGGGTATAAATTTCCGCAACCTTTCAAAGTAAAAGCGGACGATGGCGTTACAGATATTTACGGGGTAATGTACAAACCATTTGAACTTGATACAACGAAGAAATATCCGATCCTTGAATATGTTTACCCGGGACCACAGACAGAAGCGGTGAATACTTCTTTCTCTGCTCGTATGGATAGAACCGATCGTTTTGCACAGTTAGGGTTTGTTATAATTACGCTAGGGAACAGGGGAGGACACCCTGACCGCTCAAAATGGTATCACAACTACGGTTATGGTGATTTACGAGACTATGGGCTTGCAGATAAAAAGTACGCTGTAGAACAACTGGCACAGAGACATGATTTTATTGATATTAATAAAGTCGGGATAAGCGGGCACTCCGGAGGAGGGTTTATGTCAACAGCAGCTCTTTGCCAGTATCCTGATTTCTATAAAGTAGCTGTTTCTTCTGCGGGAAACCACGATAATAACATTTACAACCGATGGTGGAGTGAAACGCATCATGGTGTGGAAGAAAAAATTGATGAAGAAGGGAATTCCAAATTTCTTTCTGAAATAGAAACCAATCCAGAGATAGCAAACAACCTGAAAGGCAAACTTCTTTTGGTACACGGTGATATTGACAACAATGTTCACCCGGGGAATACCATTCGAATGGCAAATGCCCTGATTAAAGCGAAAAAGCGTTTTGATGTGTTCTTTATGCCAGGTCAAAGGCATGGATTTGGAAATTACAGCGAATATTTCTTCTGGCTGAAAGCTGATTATTTCTGTAAACATCTGATTGGTGATTATTCAATCAGTACGGACATATTCCAGATGCGCAGAGAAAATCTCATGTCTCCGGGAAAGAAGCAATAGAAATAGGATTATTATATTTTCGAAGAAACCCGGTAGCAAATGGCTCCGGGTTTTTTTTAGTTGAATAAAGAAATATTTTAACTCTAAAATGTGAAAAGCCTGTATCAGCACATTCTTTTATTTTGGTTTTCCTGAAGAATAATATCTTAACCTTAATTTCTATTGATTATGTGAAACTTGTTGTCATCGCATTTGTAATAGCTGCTCCGCTTTCCTATTATTTATTGCAGAAATGGTTGCAGGATTTCGCTTACAGAACAGATTTATCCTGGTGGATTTTTGTTGCCTCTGGTGTATTTGGATTAATTATAACACTGATCACGATAGGCTATCAGTCATACCAGGCGGCAAGCAGAAACCCTGTCGATTCGTTAAGGGATGAATAATCGGATATCATTATCGACATATCAAAATTCGCAGATATCCGGCACCATAGAACAGGATTTAAATTTGACATAGCTTGAGGTCATGTCAGTGTGAGGAAAAAATGTTTTCTTTGTAATCAATTACATTGAAAATATTATAACGAAAGACTGGAGCCGTGACATTAATTTACAAGTGTTTTTTAGTGGTTTTAGGTGTTATATCATTTGGGTTGGGAGTTCTTGGCATTTTTATTCCCGGATTGCCTACTACACCTTTCCTTTTGCTTTCAGCGTTTTTGTTTTTCAGAAGTTCGGAGAAATTATATAACTGGTTAATTCATCATCCGCGTTTTGGCGCTTATATTAGATATTACAGAATTCACAGAGCCATTCCTTTGCGGACGAAAATTTATGCAACTTCTCTTATGTGGGTGATGATATTTATTTCTACGGTATTTTTTATTGAAAATATTATTATTGATATTATAGTGATAGCAGCAGGAATAACAGGTACAATTGTTATGAATTGGGTGATTCCAACTTATAAGAAGAAATAGTTAGATAACTTCTGAAGTAGATAAATATATTAAAGAGTCCATCAGTTTGCCAGTGAGTAAGTAGGCAGGCAGCAGTAAACACGGGAATATGCAGCATAAAGTGGGTGAACGTATTACTCTCCGTAATTCGTATTAGAATAACCTAGAGTTTTGCTGCTATTTTATTCAGATGTTGATAATTACGGAACCTTGTTTTTTGAATGTTTTTAGTACTGGTAATTATTCCTTGTTGTGTCTGATCTACCATCTAATATCTAATATCTAATATCTACCATCTAATATCTACCATCTAATATCTAATATCTAATATCTAATATCTACCATCAATCTACCTAATTTGTATACTTCTGCACAAGTTTGATAAGCTTTTCAAAATTGACTGGTTTGGTTACATAATCTGTAGCTCCCATATCCATCGCTTTTTTCTCACTTTCCCTGTCGTCTTTAGCGGTAACCATTATAACCGGTGTGTTTCCTTCATCTGAAGATAATTTTTCCAGAATGTCATACCCATCAACTCCCGGCATCATTATATCTAACAGCAAAAGATCAAACTTTTGTTCGTTTATATATCTTATCGCCTCATTTCCGTTATAAGCGAACAATACAGTATACCCCTGTTCCTCAAGTAAGGTTTGTAGAAGAAATACATTTGTTGCCGAATCATCAATTATAAGAATCTTTCCTTTATTTTTAGTCATTTCTGTTAGTTTTTGCGGGGCGTTATATAATGCTAATTTAATCAGTTTTTTTTAATCGCCCAATGTAAAATTGTGATTTTGAATTATCGATTCTTCATATTTGTTCATAGAAGGAGAAAACTTTAATGATTTTTTTTATCAGGAAAGGGATGATATTTCTTTTAATTCTTTAAGTATTTTTTTTAGTTCATCATTATCTCTTGTGTTTATTGTTTCATAAAGTTTGTTTAAAGAATTTTTGATGGTTTCAATTTTTTTTAGACTACCGGGGTTCATTAGAATCTCAGTCAGCAGATGTATATCTTCTGAAAGTAATTGTTCTGATATATCCATTTGCTTTTGATAAGTAGTTCCCGGAATTATTGATCTACTCGTGTTTAATATGAACGATAGAGCAGTTAAAAAGGGTAAACTTAAGGATTCAGCCATAAGTTTATCGTGATTTTCAAAAGAGGTAAAATGGGTTGTAATATTAAGATGATGATAAAATTTTCTAAAAAATTCTATTCCCTCTTTGTCCGATTCTTCAATTATTATTGCATTCTCATTTTTGGGATCGTCCATATTCCCAAAAGTGGGACCAAACATAGGGTGAGTAGAAATAAAACGTAAATTTTTGTTTTGATAATATGCTTTTATCCCATTTTTGACAGAGGTAATGTCAGAGAGAATCGCCCTTTCAGGGAGATAATCTATTATATCGTTAAAAGCAGTTATTGTTGAATTTAGGTTGACTGCGTTAATAATCAGATCAGGATTGTGAAAATAAATATCCTGTGAATGCTCTATAAAATGTATGTTAGATGGTGTTTTATTGTTTATTGGAGATTTTTCCAACACGGCTATATGATAGTCTTTAGAGAGTTGTTTGGCGAACCATTGCCCCATTCTGCCGTAGCCTAGTATCAGGATGTTTTGAATTGCCATAACCTATCTTTTTTTTTTAAGTGTTATATTTAATTTTCTCATATCCTCAAAAAAGTTTGGGTATGATTTATTTACTGCCTTATGGTTTGTAATTTTTATGGGATTTGTTGAATTTAATGCCAAAACTGCTCCTGCCATTGCTATTCTATGATCGTTATGAGAATCGAACAAGCCACCTTTTATTGTACTTCCTTTTATCTGCAAGGTATCTTCATTTATTTTTCTTATATCAATTCCCATATTTGAAAGTTCATTGATCAATGAAGTCGCCCTGTTGCTTTCTTTATGGATGAGGCGTTTAACTCCTTTAATGGAGGATATACCATAGCAATTAGCAGCAAGGCAGGCCAGGGGTGGAAATAAATCCGGCGTTTCGTTGGCATCAAATTCAAAGGCTTTTAAATAAGTTGTTTTTTCGGCTTTGTAAGAGGAATTTTGCATTATGACTTTCGCCCCGGCTTTTTTCAGAGCTTCCAGAATTCTTTTGTCGCCCTGTAAGGAGTCTGGATTTAATCCATTTACCTCAATTTGTCCGTTTATTGCCCCTGCTACAAGCAAAAATGCTCCATTGCTCCAGTCTCCTTCCATAAAATGCTCGGCTGGTTTGTATTGTTGATTTCCTTTGATGTAGAATGTTTTATAATTGTTATTTTTAATTTTTATACCGTGGGATTTCAAAATATCAAGCGTTAAATCTATGTAGGGTTTACTTTTCAGTTTTTTTACATTAAGGATTGAATTGTTTTTTACCATTGGCAGGGTAAACAATAAACCACTTATGAATTGCGAACTCAGAGATCCGTCTAATTCAATTTCACCTCCTTTTATAGGCCCTTTTACAATAACCGGGAGGTAATTATTATTTGTCGAACATGAAGCTCCAAGGTTGTTAAGGGACTTTTCCATTACATGCATTGGTCTTTTTAAAAGGCTCCCTTCGCCTGTTATCGAAATATTGCTATTGAATAGTCCGGCAACAGGGGCAAGAAGACGTATCCCAAGTCCTGATTCTCCTGCATGAATGTTATTTTGTTTAAGATGCAATCCACCTCTTATCAAAAGATTATTGCCGGAATAGGAAATTTCAGCACCTAAATTTTCAATGCTGTGCAATACATTTTTATCATCATTGCTATGGCCCGGATTTGATATTTTCGTATATCCTTCAGTTAGTAAAGCAGCCACTAAAGCCCGCTGCATATAACTTTTTGAAGGAGGAACTTGTATTTTTCCTGAAATGAAGGAAGGGTAGATTTCTAGACACATTTTTTAAGCTTTTATTTGTTTGTAAATTTACTGTAAAGACTTTTGGATTCCTCAATTTTATTGTTTTTGTTTTGTTATTGATTCATTGTGGATAGCTTCAAAAATTCTTCTGATAAATTGTTGATCCAACCCTTTTTTCTTTCCGTTTTTCAGTCTTTTTGAAAGCACATTTTTCCATCTGTCTTCCTGAAATACAGATAATTTTCTGTTTTTCTTGTAGTAACCGATTTGTTGTGTTAATTGCATTCTTCTATTAAGAATATCTAACAATTCTTCGTCCAGATAGTCTATATTTTCTCTGAGTTGCCGGATATCAGGTGTTTCTCCATTAGTAGTATTCCTGAGATTCAACCGGCACATTAACTCATGAAATCCTTCGGGACTGATTTGTTGATGTGCATCACTAAGCGCCTTTTCAGGATTGGGATGCACTTCAATCATTAATCCATCAAATTGTTTATCCAATGCTTTTTTGGATATGTCGTAGAGCAATGAACTATTGCCTGTGATATGACTCGGATCGTTTATAATTGGAAGATTTGGTACAAGAGATTTTAGTTTTTCCGGTATGCTCCAGACTGGTGGATTGCGGTAATGACTTTTTTCATGCGATGAAAATCCGCGGTGAATAGCAGCTATTTTCTTTATTCCCTTTTGGTTTAGTCGTTCTATTGCACCAAGCCATAAATTTAGATCCGGATTGACAGGGCTTTTTATCATAACCGGAGTGTCTGTTCCTTCAAGTGCATTAGCAATTTCTTCTACTGCAAAGGGGTTGGCTGTGGTGCGCGCCCCAATCCAAAGTACATCCAGGTTGTATTTTAATGCTTCATAAACGTGCCTTTCGTTTGCAACTTCTGTAGCTACTGGCAGCCCAGTTGTTTCTTTTACCTTTTGTAGCCAGGGTAAAGCTTTAGAGCCTAATCCCTGAAAACCACCTGGTCTGGTTCGAGGTTTCCATATTCCGGCACGAAATAAGTGGATGCGTTCCTGTTTTAGAGCTTTTGCTGTTTCAAGTAACTGGGCTTCTGATTCTGCACTGCAGGGCCCCGCAATCAGAAAAGGACCCGATTTTTTTGATGGGGCTTCCAATTCTAATGGTTGTAAATCAAGCTGAACATTCATAATAATAATTTTTGATTAATAATTACATGTTAAATATATGGGCATAAAAAAACCCGCCTTTTCTGGACGGGGTTTTTTATTTTATCAATATAGAGTATACTACTCACCCCGTCAGGTGTGTCCTGTAATGTAATAGTAATAATATGTAGCTGTTTTTTTTCTCATTTTTTTTCTGAATTATATTAAAATAAAAATCCCATAGCTTTGGGGGGCTACGGGATTAATGTATTTGAATTATATTCTGGTTCTATATTATACAATAATCCCGTCCGGGTAATAATATAACCAGTAATAATAATTTCTTTGTATGTGAAATATTGTACTCATGCTTAATTATGTCTTCTTCTGGACAAAACTATAATTAATTTATTAGAATACAAACATTTTATTTTTTTATTATGAGTATTTGTATAGAAAAAATTATTCTTTTATGGTTAGCACCCTGTGCTATCCACTAAATAGAAAACGAGAGATAAAAAAAATGGATTTTGAAAATAACGCAACCCTTTGCTATTATATTTCGTCTAAGATACGAACATTATGATTAGATATTTTTGAAATGATAATGGCATAGTTATTGTACAAAACAGAAAAAAACAAATATTATGGAAGTAGTAGGCAAAGTAAATGGAGAAAAAATTCAAAGAGATCCTTATGATCTTGATTACCTTGAAATTGATGTAGTTAAAGATTACGTGCGCGCGATTGAGCATGAAGAATCCAATCCGTCTGCACGTATTGAGATAGACATGACCTATCCAGAGAAACCCGAATACAGGTTAGTTGACTGCAGCGATTCTTTTAAGCATAAATTTCATGAATTGGTGGAAGAAAAAAGAAAGATAAGCTAGTTCAGATAATTAGGCCTTTGCCAGGTCTCTTATAATGTATATATCATAATCACCCAGTCTTTCAAAACCGATATTTTTGTAAATTTCTATTGCATTTTTATTAGTGCTGTGTACTTCTAGTTTTATCTGATAGCCTTTATCTTTGGCATATTCTACAGATTTTTTCGTAAGTAGCTTACCATATCCCATTTTTTGGTAGTTCGGGAGAACTGCGATATGATGAAGATGTAGCCTTCGACCGTCAAAAGTGATCCATGAAGTGCCGAAAATTTTTGAGTTTTCAGTATCCTCCAGAACAATGAGTTTTCCGCCAATTTCAATGCTATCTTCGATTATTTCTTTGTTATCACCACGGTGACTGCCACCTACGCCGGTTGCTCTCCAGACATGTTGGATTTGTTGATAATCTTCTGGTTTGTAGTCTCTTATGTTAATTGTCTCCATGTTTTTATGTTTTATATTTTCATCACATAAAGCTGGCTGCTTGAGGTGCTTATGACTTTTATTTTTTCTCCTTTATCTATAAAACCAATTTCAGATTTTGCGTCATAAATTTCCCCGTCAATGTTCACTTTTCCTCCGGGTCTTAAGACTGTATAGGCTACCCCGGTTTTTCCTACTAAAGATTTTTGTTCCTTATCTACACTTATATAACCTTCATCTTTATTTTGAACCGAATCTAATACCAAAGATGAGAACCTATTTGATGTTAACACTTTTTTGCCCAGGTAGAGTGAAAGTACCAATCCTGAGAACATTGACAAGGTTACAATGAAAAATGCTTTAAATACTGCTTTTAGCGCTTCTTCGGTATGAAGTTCATGTTCAAAAACAACATTGTCCACCATACTCATAACTAAGCCGGTTACAACAAGAATAATTCCGGATACCCCTGCAACACCGAAACCCGGAATGGCAAATAATTCTATACCTATAAGTATTAATCCGGCTATAAACAATAATATTTCCCAGTTTTGAGCTATTCCTTCTAGGTAGAGGGGAGCAAAATAAAGAGCCGCTGCCGTTATAGCTGCTATAATTGGAAATCCCAGTCCGGGTGATTGCAATTCAAAATAGATTCCACCTACTATGAGCATTATTAGAATACCTTGCAAGGCGGGACTCATTAGAAATCCAATAATTTTGTCCATGGTAGTAACCTGGTAACGTTCTATTTTGGCTTCTTTTATATTTGCTTCTTTAAGCACCTCTTTTAAATTATTGGCTTCTCCTTCGCAGTAGCCATGTTTTATAGCCTCCTGTACAGTAAATGTGACAATCTCTGTGCTATCAGTAATGCCTTTAATTGTAATTCTCGGATCTACCATAGCTTCAGCTATCCTGGGGTCTCTCCGCCATACCTCTGTTGTATCTTTTCCGTCAACTACAACTTTCTTCCCTTTTGCTTCGGCGGTTGCACGCATTGTTGAACGCATGTAGGATTGGTATTTTTCCGGCATAATTTTGCCTTCTTGATTCACTACCGAAGCTGCTCCTATACTGGAACCTTTTTTCATATATATGCTGTCTGCGGCTATAGAGATGAGCGCTCCTGCGGAAGCTGCATTGTTTCGTATAAAAACAATTACGGGAATTTTGCTGTCTAAAAAAGCGGAACGAATAGAATCTGCTATGTTTACTAAACCTCCGTATGTGTCTAAGTCAACAATAATATAATCAGCTTTTTTTTCTCTGGCTTGCTTAAAAGCCTTTTTAGTGAATCTAAAAGCAGACGGTTCTATATTTTGATGAATTTTAAATGTATACACAAAATTTTCAGCTCCTGTTGTATCAGGTTTGCTTTCACTGTTTTCAGCTGTGCTGTCCTGGGTTATTTCATCTACCGAAGGAAAAATTGTTTGATGAAGCCCCAGAAATAAGAGGAGTCCTATAATTGCAATTTTATTCATTTTTTAGCTTATTGTTTTATACTCCAAATTTAATTTATTCCCTTAATTTATTCGGGAATTTGATTACATTTTTTTCTACTTTTGCTCAGATGAACCAATTATAAAAAACATATAAATATGAATTTTAATTCATTAACAGCAGTTTCCCCGGTAGACGGAAGATATCACAATAAAACAGATGCTTTGGCTCCATACTTTTCAGAATATGGGTTAATTAGTTACAGAGTGAAAGTAGAGATCGAGTATTTTATAGCTCTTTGTGAACTTCCTTTGCCTCAGTTAAAAGATATGAATCCGGATTTATTTAGCAAACTACGTAATATATATCAGTCATTCAATGAGGAAGATGCAAGTCGAATTAAGAAAATTGAAAAAGAAACCAATCACGATGTTAAAGCTGTGGAATATTTTATAAAAGAAAAAATATCAGATTTGGGTTTGGAGGAATATAAAGAATTTATCCATTTCGGACTTACTTCGCAGGATATAAATAATACAGCGACCCCTTTATCGCTAAAAGAAGGAACGCATCAAGTACTTTTTCCTAAGTTTAATGAACTTCTTGACAAGTTAATTTCCATTGCAGAGCAATGGAAAGATATCCCCATGCTTGCCCGCACGCATGGGCAACCTGCTTCCCCCACAAAACTTGGAAAAGAGATTCGTGTTTTTGCTGTTCGCATGGAAGAACAGCTCCGGCAAATGAAAAATATTCCATTTCCGGCAAAGTTTGGCGGGGCTACAGGGAATTTTAATGCGCATTACGTAGCCTACCCGAATATAGACTGGAATGCCTTTGCGGAAACATTTGTAACCGAAAAACTTGGATTAACCCGCTCATATCCGACTACGCAGATTGAACATTATGACAATCTTGCTTCTTACTTTCATGCCTTATCACGGCTTAATACAATATTGATTGATTTATCACGAGATATCTGGCAGTATATATCAATGAATTATTTTAAACAACGTATAAAAAGGGGGGAAGTTGGTTCTTCTGCTATGCCACATAAGGTTAACCCGATTGATTTTGAAAATGCTGAAGGTAATCTGGGTATAGCAAATTCATTTAGTAATTATCTTGCTTCCAAGTTGCCCGTCTCAAGATTACAAAGGGACCTTACGGATTCTACGGTATTGAGAAATATTGGAATGCCGCTGGCTCACACTAATATTGCCCTGCAATCTCTCATAAAAGGACTGGATAAGATTACTGTAAATAAGGCAGCAATCGATGAGGACCTTGAGAAAAACTGGATTGTTGTTTCTGAGGCTATTCAGACGATTCTGAGACGAGAAGGATATGAAAACCCCTATGAGTTATTAAAAGATTTAACCCGCAAGAACGTAAAAATCGATCAGGATGCCTTTGTTGGATTTATTGATGGTTTAAATGTTAGTGAAGCTTTAAAACAAGAGTTGAAACAAATTACTCCATGGAATTACACCGGAATGGAGTAATTTGTTGGTTTGTTGTTTGATGTTTGATGTTTGATGTTCAAGGTTCAATGACTCAATCGTGAAACCTTGAACATTTAATTAGGCGTATTCAGAAAAACCTAAAGCCTTTTGTTATTCGTTTATTAAATGAACATGCAAATAATATACAGCACTAAAATCAATCAAAATCATCAAGAAACGGTGTTAAGTGATTATCAACATCTGAATAAAGAACCCAAAAAACTTTAGGTTATTCTAATACGTATTACATAAAGTAGTTTATTTAAACATTATATGCTGCATATATCCTTTGCCTACTGCAGAGTGCCGACTGCTTACTCATTAGCTAATTGATGCTCATTTTAATATTTGACTTTACTTCTTAATGTGCCTACTTAATCAACTTATTTACTTAATTAACTCAATCAACTTCTCTTTAAGCTAAAAATCTGTTAAGTTTATCTTCTACTTCTGAAAATCCCATTAATAAATTGGGGTTTTCTCGTCGTATTCAATATCAAAAGACAGATTTTCAACACAATCGTGGTACTTCTCAAGCAATTCTTCCTGATTTCTGGCTCCAAGAAAAAGATTGGCGATTTCAAAGCTGTAGCTATCCTGTCCGTATAATTCATTGAGATGCATGCCTTCTTTTATATGAATTTTTAGGTTCAAATCCGGATATTTCTCTTTCAGCTGTTCAATTTGTTTTTCTGAAGGCACACTTTTTACCTTACCCGGCTCATAAGTACGCAACATAAAGTTGCTTGCTATGCGGTGTTTCCCTTTATATTCCAGAGCTTTTGGCCTTCTTCCCAAAGCAAGATTTAACATGATAGAGTGATGCGAAATTCCATGGATTTTTTCAAATATATCCGTATGAGCTTGCGATATGCGTGGGTTGATTTCAAGAAGAAAATTTTGATTAACCGTATTATTGTAAAAGAATTCAATATTAAAAGGCGAATTGTTAAGTCCGATTTGTGTTATTGCTCTTCTTGCAAGGTCAGCCATTCTAAACTGAATTTCCTGAGGCAGGGAAGATGGGTATTCATACCTTGTAAATGAGGAACGATCTTCTTCTACTACAGAATCTATAATACCGTATACTACCACTTCCCCGTCGTAAACATAACCTTCGATTGTGCTTTGGTGCCCGGTAATTGGGGTTTCGGCAATCATGGTTTCTTTCATTTCGGAGAATTCCTTTGGCAGAGGATAAGTTTTAAAAATCTCATTAAAAGGTTCAGACATGAAATTGATATGAGCCCGGACTTCTTCCATATATTCATTGAATTGATATTCACTGTTTATTCTGTATGCAAGAAATGAACGATAGGATTTGATTGGTTTGATCCAGAAAGGAGGGATCATTTCAATATTTTGATATGCTCTGTCATCGAATGGGTCAAATGCTTCAAATTTTGGTAAGCTCATCGGAATGACCTTGTTTTGTTCCAATCGACTCCAGTATTTATGTTCGCATTTCATTACGCTTTCCAGTGAAGGCGCAGGAAGCCCATATTTTTCCGCGATAATCGGGGTTATTGTTGTACCCGGAAAATCATAGTAAGAAACAATTGCATCGATTTTTCCGTGATTATCAATTCTTTCACAAGCCTTATCAATGATTTTTTGTATGTTTAGATTTTTAACTCCTCTCATTTCACTAATTTCTACAGCTGGCAAAAAATCACAGTTCTTTGCTTCCGGCAATCTTTGGAGTTTTTTTAGGTTGAAATCGTCAAGGCCAATGACGAATACTTGCTTTCTTGTTTTCATGATTGTTTTAAGTGTTATTTATTGTGTTTAATAATTTATTTGTTTTTTTTTGAATAGCGTTTTATTTAAAGAAAATCTCTTGGAATACTTTCATCCCACGTTTTTGAAAATATACGGGCATCTTTTTCATAAGCATCTAATGTAGCATGTATTCTAAAATGTGTGCGTGATGAAGTGAGAATTGTTTTCGTAATAGTCGTTGCTTCCCAGTCATCTCGCTCAAATCTCCGTTTGCTGGTTACTTCTCCCCGAAGTGTTTCATAATTGTTATTCTTGTAAACGTATTTTTCTGTGACATCTTTTTGTATTGTCCAGTTGATATCATCAAGCGTATACTGCGGATCGTTATTTGTTACATGCAGAGTTACTTCATTAGTAGCAAGATTATGCTTAACTTCCCATTCCCTGTTTGAAGGCACAAGTAAAGTCGTTGGCAGGCTTCTTCCTTCTTCGGGTTGGCTCAGATTCCTTAAATTTAAATCGCTTTCTTTTGCTCTTCTTACAGGAAGGATTATTTTGCTGTTTTTCAGATGAAGGGTTAGTTTAGCTGGTTCAGGTGCGGGCCAGGCCAGTGGCCAATACGATGAAGATATTGACAACCTTATTTGATGTCCGGCAGGAAACCTTTGAGCTACATTATTAAAATCCAGTCTAACTTTATACGTTTTATCGGGCTCTAATTCTTCCGGTTCCTGATCGCTATTTCTATGAGTAAGATTCAATAATCCATAAGTCACTCTGGTGGCTCTTCCGTTTGGCGCTACATCTGATATCCTTGCGGCAACTGTTGCTATTGGTTTGTTAGATGCAAGTTCCAGCTCCAGTGACGCTGAACCCAGTATTGAAAGGTCTTCCTCCAGAACCGGGGTGTCAAATATTAATGCACCTCCATCTTCATCACGTTGGTCTGTTGGTAAATCAGTACTTTCTGCATAAGAACACCATTTTCCGGCAAAAAGGCCTACGCTTAAAGGACTTTGTATAGTAACTGTCTCGTCTGATTTTGAATTGTCCATGCTTAATTTTCCAAACAGCAAATTCATGCTTTGTTTTTCAATGTCCGGCGATTTCCATTTATCTTCAGCGACCCAGTATCCCGGCCTTCTTGAAGATATCGGTGAAACAGTATCTTTCATCCATGCCCGTATCATAGGATCTTTATCTACGCCTCTGTCGATTCCTTTTAACCAGTGGTCCCACCACCTTACTGCTTCATTCAGAAAATCTATCGTTGGTCCGGGCCCGCCCATATGAGGGTATTTATGTCCCCATGGCCCAATTAAGCCTTTACGAGGGACATTTAGGTTCTCCATTAACCGGAAAACTGTGTTTGTGTATCCGTCAGCCCATCCGCTAATAGCAAATACGGGGCATTTTATGCTTGAGTAATCTTCACATACGGAAGCATGTTTCCAATAATCATCGCGTCTTTGATGTTCAAGCCATTTTTTTATCCATAACCCGCTGCCTTCGAGACGCTCCAGCCACATTTGTTTCCATTTTTCTCCTATGAGCTCAGGATCAGGAGGACAGGAGTTATAAGCAAACATTGTGGATGCCCATGAGAGGTTATCGGTAAGCAAAACTCCTCCCATGTAATGAACGTCATCTGCATAACGATCATCGGATGAGGCAACAGTTATGATTGCTTTAAGTTCGGGTGGCTGCATAGATGCTATTTGCAGGCCATTGAAACCTCCCCATGAAATGCCTATCATTCCAACATTGCCTGTGCACCAATTCTGTGAGGCCAGCCATTTTATAATTTCTATTCCATCATCCAGTTCTTGCTGAAGGTATTCGTCTCTCAATATTCCTTCAGAATCTCCACTACCACGCAGGTCTACACGTATGCCAGCATAACCGTGTTCTGCAAAGTAACCATGTATCTGGTCATCTCTTACGGCTTTGAAGTCTCTTTTGCGGTATGGGATATATTCAAGTATTGCCGGAACCGGTAATGAATCCGCATTTTCAGGAAGCCAGATTTTAGCTGCCAGGTTTGTACCGTCAGACATAGGTATCCACGTGTTGTCTATTACATTAATCTTCATCTTAAATTTTATAAATAAATATTAGAAAAATTATTTGTGTTTTTTGAAAATGACTATATTTAGTGGAAAAAAACTAGTTTATGGTATTTTTTTCTGAATCTAAAATTAATAAATAACTTGTATAAAATATATGATCTATGAACAGGGATGTAATTTTTTTTGTATTTATTTTTATTTTTTCAGTGGTTGGTTCTGATACAGCCTATTCACAGAAAAAAGATAACCCGGAATATCTAACTATAATAACTGATTTCGACAATTCTGGATTTTTTAGTTCCAGTAAAATTTATATTTCTGTTAACGGGGAGAAATATAAAGAAAAGAAGATTTCTAAAAGTGAAGTTCAGGGGAAATATGACTATAATCCTCTTCTTAATCTTATTAAAGAGTATAATAAATTGGGATGGGAAATAATGAATAGCAACTTGTCTTTTTCTTTTGATAACAAAAGAGAGAAAGATTATATATTCATTTTAATGAGAAGAGATGAACCCTATGAAATTGATCAGAATCCTGTGGATACAATAATGAGGTGAAATGGATACTAATAATTAGATGCATCTTTAAATCGATGCATTCAAAAATAGAGGCAAATATTAAAATGATCATCAATTTGCTAATGGATAAGCAATGGCTAGCCTTCAGCAGATAGAATTTCAGCATATAAGGGTAAAAAAATCCATTGCATAATACGCTTAATTCGAAAAGAAGATAGTAACACTTCTTTACATAAGAATTTTGCTTAAAACCTTGTGTCCAGACGGATTAAAAGTAAACTGGTATGCTCAATTATTTGGCTGGAATTCAATTGCTCAAATTCTAACTTATCCATTGTACTCCCGTAATCAATATTTTCCCAACCAATTGACAGTGTAACAGGGTGATTAAAACCCAGGTATTCTAATCCTAAAAATATCCCCATCCCTAAAGAACCTGTTTCGCCTATATCGACCTTATCTGTTTCAGAAATTACATCATTGGATGTTTCTTTGGTTAGTGTGGCTTTGCTTTGGGGCATGTAGTAAAATAAATCGGATCTGACAAACAGACCAAGATTATTTGCTTTAACCGGTAGCGACCAAATAATCGGGGAAAATCCAATTGATACAGCGTTGTTATGAGCTGTTATTTCTTCAAATTCTTCCACTTCAAAGGCATTTTCATTTAAAGATAGATTGAGATTTTCGTAGAAAGTGCCATTATACCTAACATATATTCCGCTGCTTAATACTTTATTGTAATTATAGATTGCTCCAAAATTGACTTGAATGGTATGTTTAAAAGAACCTGAAGCTTCTTTACTGTTTGAAAAATCGAATATAACAATTCCACTTCCTATACCAATTTCCGCAGCTATAGAATCTGTATTTGGCGGGTTACCAGCAAATGCCGAAAAAACAATCGATTGTAACATCAAGAATATGAGTAATTTCTTCTTTTTTATAAGCCTCAAATTTGTGTTATTTTTCATGAATTTAACAGGTATTTTAATTGATTCAAGTGTTTTATGTTGATGATTTCTTAGATCTATATTAGTCCCCACAGGATTCCACCGGCTATATCTTTCAGAAATGTGAACCCGTTATTCCATTTTACACACACTCTTAAAACGACTTGATTGGTTTGAAAATCAGGTGGTTTGATATTGCTTCCTTCACTTATATGGTTCATTGTTTTTCCAAAATTGATATGCTGCCAGCCTAGTTGTATCGAGAAGTTGCTATTCTTCTTAATTCGTTTTGTTCCCACAAATATGCCAAGCGAGAGATTGTTTTCGGAGTTATAATATCCTATTACCTCCTTTTTATCAAAGTAGCCATACCATGTGTGTTCTATATTATGAATAGAGATGTCAGACTTCACACTATATAGTAACAATTGTGGAGCAGCAAAATATTCCCAGTTTCCTTTATGGCTGCTGAAGAATATCTTAGGAGTGATACCTGCGGTAAATTCAGTATTTCTAATCTGAAGCGAGGGGTAGTTATAATTTGGAGGTGCTTCAATAATATAATCCCTGACATTATCTTCAAAATTATGAACTCCAAATTGAACCATCCCCTCAAGCGCAAAAGATGAGTTAAACCTATACTCAATCCCCGGGCTGAAATGTCCTCCTGTGTTATATTCCTTTATTCTGTTTGAAATTTGCCTGTTTACGCCAAAAGAGAGATTTATTGCACCATTTTGAGCTTTGCATAAATAAGTAGAAAGCAATAAAGTAATAAGTATAAGTAAGAATTTTGAGTGAAATGTTTTACGCATCTTTTATGAATTTTGATTAACAGGAGAAAATATGAACGATAACATAAGCACAATTTAGTCTTAGTCAAGAGACAAAATATTAAAATGAATTGCAATGTCAAAAGAAATTGAGCTCATATTTATATCAGTTGACTGTTCTTCCAGTTGTATTGTCCCATTCTCCTCTGTTTTAG
>Ga0207414_1000356_pt1 | contig 21030 bp, 15 predicted proteins | sample PonA231FremontCA_2_FD_187269 | JGI IMG/M metagenome (GOLD analysis project Ga0207414, IMG submission 187269) | Marine sediment microbial community from Fremont, CA, USA - Pond A23 Sediment 1 (SPAdes) | ecosystem: Environmental > Aquatic > Marine > Unclassified | place: USA: Fremont, California...
GATTTAATAGGCAAAGACATATTGAAAAAAGAAGAAGGAGGAGGAAGAAGTACAAGTTATGTGTTGAAATAAATGCCAGCAGGCAACATGCTGTAATACGGTGCGACAAGAAGTCGACAACTACACTACTAAACGTTCTTTGAATGATTTAGTCCATCGCACTGCCGATGGTTTCCTACTGTGGCATGCATCCCCGGCGACGGGGTTATGTGAATCCCGGACATCAATCCCTCAAAACCGGCCGGACAAGCAGAGCCATATCTTCCAGTACCAGGAAGTGAGAAGCTCCTTCTCCGTAGTAAAACTACGAAGGAGAAGCTCCTTCCTCTGCTGAGCGGAATTTGCAATTCCGCTCCGACTTCATACCCCGCTATGCAGAATTTGCAATTTCGCTTCAAAACCCCTCGATTGACACCCCAAAACCTGTCGGTAGACACCCTGAAGAGATTGATATTTACTGATTTTTTATTGTTTTTGAATTTACTACTGCGTTAAATTTTGTTTTCGGTAAATCGTAAAGCAGCAGATTTTTGGTTGATTTCATATTCATATCTTTTATTTCTATTTGTTTTCAATCAATCTGAACAATTTCACTTCATTTTAACTTGTTTTATATGTAAACAGGTAAACAATGAAAGCGGATGATAAAATATTGGGTAATCATTGTTTCAATGCTCGCTCTCACTTGCTGTAAGTCGACAGAGCAGTCATTGCACATGCCTTCAGGCAAAGAAATGGATTCCACAACTGTTTTTGTTGCCAAACATGGCTGGCATACGGCAATCCTTGTCGAAAAGGCGGAGTTGACCTCGTTGTTCCCTGAATTGACCGGCAAATTTCCCGAAGCACATTACCTGGACATCAGTTGGGGCGATAAAAAGTATTTTATGGCTCCGAAAGGTACTTTTGGTCTGGCAGTTCGTGCAGCACTGTTACCTACAAAATCCGTGGTACGTGTTTTGGCTTTTACAAAGAACCTTGAAACGTATTTTTCTCAATCGAATATTCAGAAGGTTAAACTTTCAGGCGAAGGGTTTTATCGATTGGTTGCTTTTGTGGAAACAACATTTGCAATAAAGGATAGCAATAAATTGGTTTCTCTTGATGATCAAGGTGTATTTTATCTTTCAGAAAAAACATATTGGGGAATACGGACATGTAACGTCTGGACTGCCAGAGCGCTTAACAAGGGAGGTTTTCCAATTACACCTATATTTTCGCTTTCAGCAAATTATGTGCTTAGAAAGGTCAGCTCGGAGGAGGAAAAATAATATATTGTTAATGGCTTTTAAATCGAAGTCATGGGATCTGAACTTTTTCATAAGCCTGAAAAAAGTAAAGTAAGAATGTAGTTATTACGCTGAAATTTCAAGGAAGATCGGAACCCTTTATTGCTGAATGCAAGATGCTTTTATCAAATAGAACGGGGAAGTTTCAAATTCCGCTGAGCTGAAATGGTGTTATTTTGATTATCTCATTTCTTCGATGTCTAAGGATTTCGTCACCAAGCAAGTTGATAGGCTAGGGTGTTTGAAATTGAAATCCTGAGATCTTTTTCTACTTTTGATCCAGGCCTGAAAGATACTGATTGGCTGTATCAATAAAATGCTTTTGCTTTTCAGCATTCATTTTATCAAAGCTTTTAATCAACATGCCCAGTCTTGGATTTTGGGTGAAGAAATCACGGTGAACATGCATGAAGCGCCAAAATAATGCATCCCATATTTCCTGCCATTTGCCTTTAGGAAAATCGCTCATTTTCATTAGATAGTTACTTCCGCTGATGTAGGGTTTGGTAGCCATTAGTCCGCCATCAGCGAATTGACTCATGCCATAAACATTCGGGACCATGACCCAGTCGTATGCATCAATAAACAATTCCATGAACCAGCGATAAACCTCATCCGGATGAATTTCGCACAGTACCATGAAGTTGCCCAGCACCATAAGGCGTTCAATGTGATGACAATAGCCGGTTTGTAGAACCTTTTCAATAGTGATATCCACAGGCTCGATGCCCGTTGTTGCATTGTAAAAAGAATTTGGAAGGGATCGGGTGAAATTCCAGTAATTGGTCGTTCGTTGAGCAGCTCCTTTTGCTTCATACAAACCCCGGATAAATTCGCGCCAACCAGTGATTTGGCGAATAAACCCTTCGGTTGAATTTAACGGAATATTATTTTCAGCGGCATAGTCAAGCGCCTTTTTGATAACTTCTTTTGGTGTGATAAGCCCTGTGTTTAACATAGGAGTAAGCACACTGTGGTGAAGAATATGTGCTCTACTCACAATAGCATCTTCATAGGGGCCAAATGCTTCAAACCGTCTTTCAAGGAATTGCTGTAACCATTTTCTGCTGTCTTGGAAGTTTGCAGGGTATAATGGCGTTTCAGTCAATTGCCCCGGATTGCCTGCAAAATTATTCCGGACATATTGAAGTGCCTCCTTGTAGAATTCGTCTGTTTCCGGGAATTCTACTGATGGAGGGATTTTGTTTCCCGGGTATTTTTTTCGGTTTTCCTTGTCAAAGCTCCATTTTCCGCCAACCGGTTTTTGATCTTCTTCAAGCAGAATATGATGTTTCTTGCGTTGCCAACTATAAAAGGAGGTTTGTGAAAATTTCTTTTTGCCGGGTTTAAAAAATGAATCGAGTTCATTACGGTTATTGAGAAAAGATGCTGTGTTATATTCTTTGCTGTCTATAGAATGTTTGTTGCAGGAGCTTTGAATTCTTTTTTTTAGCCAGTCATCCACAGGCTCAATATAGTGTATGATATGCGTATTTTGTTTTTTAAAATGGCCGATTAGCGTTCGAATGTCTGAAAGAACGTTGCCTGCTTCAATATAATATACCTCGTGTCCTTCTGATTTCAGGTATTGTTCATAGAATTTCATTGTAGCCCTGTGATAGGCTATCTTTTGCTTATGGAAGGCATATTGATTAAAGAACAGATATTCTTCTATCAAGTAAAAAGGGTGCTTGTTTTTTAGCAGCGGAGAATATTCAAATAGTTGATGTGGAAAAATCAAGTTCACTTCGTCCATTTTGGTTAAGATTAAATTACATTTTACTCTACGTATTTTTTTAGTGCGATATTTTGTTTTTTCAGAAAACTCTCTTTTCAGGCTGGTAAAGCACCCTGAAGTACTTTAATGGCTCCTGAAACCTGTAGTTGAAAATCCGCTTCAGACTGTTTCTGTTTAATCCCGGAAAAAGGCCATAGCTTGATGCTCCCCGGTCAATAATCCAGTCCGTCTGTTGAGTCGGGCAGGAAATCAAGATTTACTTCTTCATTCATAACGTTCCAATGGTGTATTCCACCCCACACTGAGCGCTTTCAACCGAAGCTTTATAGTAAGTGTCAGTTACGCTGTGGCTGTTTGCCATAAGCCGTCGGGTGCGCTCTATTCCAATACCCTATATAGCTTCGATTACGACGTATGTTTTCATACTTAATTAACATGAATCAACTGAAATTGTTTATGATAGATTGAATAGACTGATTAAATTTTCTATTATCTGTAAAAAAAGCTGTCCTGATGTACCAGGAAAACCTTTTTCTAACCTGATAGGAATAACTCTATATTTAGTTGTTTGAATTATTAAAAGTTATTGTAAATCAATGTATTAGACTTTATTTGAAATTTTTTATATATTTATATGTAGCATGAAACATTATTATTTTAATCAAAAATCTACTATTATGAATTATTCAAATTTTAAACCTCCAAGCGTAATTTTAATTATGGCTGTTTTTGCTCTCTCCTTTTTTATGGCATGTGAAGATGATGATACAGATGAAAATGATGAAACCCAAACCTGGGAACCCTATCAGGTGGAACCCAACACTGCTTTTGAATATGATTATGAGAAATATGACAGTGATACCCTTAGTTCCTCCGGCAGTTTTAAAATTACAGTTGGAGAACCTAAAGTAACAATTACCGGGACTATTGATGATATGCCGTTTGAGGTATCCAGCAATACTTCAGACGATCCTAAAGAAAATTTTGAAGAAGTTATAACAAATAATGCTTATACGGGGGTTTTGTATCACACTGCATGGCCAAACGAGTTTGATCCGGAAGAAGTTGAGGTTGGCGATTCCTTTAGCTATACTTATGGTGATAAAACACTTTCTTTTAATGTAACAGGAAAAGCAACATATGCCGATTATGAAGGATATGTGGTAAAGATGGAGTATCAAGATGAGTCAATAAGCCAAAGTTGGGAGGCTTGTGTTAACAAAAATGTTCCCCTTACATTGATGACTCGTATAATTGATAATGAAGAAGAATGGTATTTTGAACTTACCAATTACGAAGAATAATCTTTTAAAATTAGGGTTCCGATCTTTTTAGTAATTAAAAAAAGATCGGAACCTTGCTTTTGCTAACTATTTACAAGAATCTAAAGGCTTTAATTATTCGTTTATTATAGAACTACCGAAAAATATTTAGCACTAAAATCAACCAAAATTAACTAAAAACGAGGTTACGGAATTATCGACATATGAAAGGAACTTACAAAACTTTAAGGTATTCCAATGCAAAATATGGAGAGAAATCTGTTTATCCATTATGTGCTGCATGTTCACTGCCTACTGCAGAGTGCTTACTGCTTAATCAATAGCAAATTGATGCTTTTTTTAAGATTTGCCTTTACTTCTGAAATTGCCTTGCTATAGGCTTTAATATTTCCCGAAAATCTCTTCCAGCACTTGCTTTCTGTGCGAGAAAATTTCATTTAGTTTTTTTCTTATGATGAATTTGTTCGCTAAATTCCCGATTAAGCCCATTGGTGGACGATACGTCACAAGATCTGTCATTAACACGCCATTTTCTATGGGCGTTATTTTATGCTCGTGATGCCACATTTTGTAAGGTCCTTTTCGTTGCTCATCAACAAAATATTCTTTCTCTTTTATATGGGTGATTTCTGTGACCCATGTCATTTTTCGGTTTAATAACGGGGACACTCTATAAATGATGATCATGCCCGGGTACATGTCTTCCGGTTTTTGAGGTGTAACGATGTTAAACCCCATATAATCGGGTGTGATTTGTTTCAGATTTCCCGGTGAAGATATAAACTCCCAGACTTCATCGACAGTTGCCGGTAGTTTTTGTTCTCTGTGAAATTGATAGACTCCCATAATTATAATTTTGATGTTTTGTTAAACTTTTAGAGATGACATTCCTCCATCTACATGCATAATTTGCCCGGTGATCCAGCTGGATTTTTCCGTGAGAAGAAATTCAGCCATGTTGGCGATGTCTTCAGGTGTGCCAATGCGCTTTAACGGGTGTTTTTCCGCGTTCGCTTCTTTTTTTTGTTGATTACTCAGAAGAGAGGAAGCGAGAGGTGTGTCAGTCATTGAAGGTGCAATCCCATTCACCCTTATTCCGGGTGCCAGTTCAGCCGCAAGCGATCGAATTAAACCCTCAACAGCACCTTTTGATGCGGAAACCTGCGTATGAAAATTAAAACCAGACTGTACTGCAACGGTAGAGAACATGACTATTGAACCTCCGGAATCCGCTTTCAGATTTGGCAGCGCATTTTGTATAACTTTAATCGCTCCGACAACCTGCAATTGAAAGTCTTCCACAAATTGCTGTGGTTTGATTCTTTTAAAAGGCTTTAGTTTGATGCTTCCGGGGCAATAAATCAACCCATCGATCGATTCAGGAAGAAAATCTGTCTTTACCTCTTCCTCCTGAACATTCAGATAGTGGTATTCTAAATTCTGCTGATCGCTTACAACAGTGTCTTTGTAGTAGGTTCCTATAACTTTGTGGCCGTTAGCCAAAAGCTTCCGGGTAACTTCTTTTCCGATACCCGATGATGATCCAATAACGAAATATGTTTTCATATCTATTTAACAGAGAGATTTTGAATTTGTTTGCTAGTGAAAAAACATTTTTTCAGCCAGGGGATTGGGTTTGGAGCAGTAAGTTCCCTTTCTTTTGAATGCGTCTTGAAATAATAGACTGAGAAAACAGAATTAGAAACCATTTATCCTTTCAAATTTCAATAAAGAATGGAACTTTATGTTTGCCCGATGATGTAATATTTACCAGAAGAGGGCGGCGGAATTATTCGCTGTCGCTTCTCTTAAGCGGGACAAGCTATGAGATCACTCCTTCCCCGTAATAAAACTATGAAGGAGAAGCTTTACTAAGTTGCAAATTCCGCCGAGCACCTGTTGCGTTATTCCTCTGAGCCGGGTTAAAATATTCAGTGTAGTTCATTGCTATATATAAAAAAAATGTAGTTTTGTAATTCCATCAGCCTTAACAGTTAGAAGTAATGATTAATTTATTTCCTTTAAATTTTGTCAACAACCTGAACTGTTTTGTGCGAATTTCAATTTAATGTTAAATTTCAAATTTTTTAAACAATGAAGAAAACACGTTTTTTACCCATTTTAGCTATTGCAGTAAGTATTGTTTTATTTTCCTGTTCAGAAGAATCAGATAATGAACCATTGATTGCTGATTTTGAAGTGGAAGTTTCCGGTAAGGCTCCTGAGGCAGAGCTCACCTTCACAAACAATTCAACCGGAGCAAGTTCCTATATGTGGACATTCGGAGTAGGTGCAAGCAACAGAGCCTCATTGAAAAAAGAACCAGAGGCAATTGCTGTCGATAAAGCAGGAGATTTTGAAATCAAACTTGTTGCATCAAATGGTTCTGGAGCGGATACATTGACCAAAACAGTCTCAATAAATGGTAATAGTGCCATTGTTTCATATCAGGATATTGAATTTGGAACGGGAACTGGTAATTACGGCAGATTCTATTCTTTTATCGATGAACAAATGTATCAGGAAAGTGAGGTTGATGGTTCAAAAGAGGGAAAAATTCATATTGCATTTGAAAGCACGGAAGGAACAATGTATTATTTTAACAGTCCGGCTGCCGATACTTATGATTTTATCAGTGCACCAAACACTAAATTCACCAATTATGAATCCGATCCGACAATAACAACCGATGATTTTGATTCAATGCAAGATGATGAATTGTTACAAGACTTAACAATAATAGATGATGGCGATAGTTTTGGCAAAGAGACGATTCCCCATACTGTACTTTTTGAATTATCAAAAGGCAAAAAGGGTGTTATTAAAACCAGGGAAGTTAATAGCGAGCGGATTTTAGTAGATATTAAAATTCAAAAGTACTCAAGTCTGCAGTAATATCTTTAATATATAAAAGAAGAAAGGCTGTCTCAACATGAAGACAGCCTTTTTGGGTTAATCTATAAATGCTTCGGCTTTATTTGCCACTTTCCGATGAAGCTTAGGTTTTAATTTTTACCTCTGCTTCTGAAAGTGCCTATTTAGCCATTTGAGCCTGATGTTTTCTTAATTTTTGCGCTGCTTTCACCATGTTTCCCAAAGCCATCCAGGTTTCTTCATTGCTACGGGTTTTCAATCCACAATCCGGATTCACCCAAAGCTGTTCCCGTGGAATTACCTTTTCAGCTTTTTCCAATAATTCCTCCATTTCCTCTAAAGAAGGAATTCGGGGGGAGTGAATGTCATATACGCCCGGCCCGATTTCGTTCGGGTATTTAAATTCTCCAAAGGCTTCAAGTAGTTCCATCTGTGACCGCGATGTTTCAATAGTAATCACATCTGCATCCATTTCTGCAATATTATGAATGATGTCATTGAATTCTGAATAACACATGTGTGTATGGATTTGAGTGTCATTCTGAACTACAGAAGAAGCCAGTCTGAAGGCTTTTGTCGCCCAGTTAAGATAATCTTTCCGGTCATGTTTTCTTAATGGCAATCCTTCTCTGAAAGCCGGCTCGTCAATTTGAATCAGTTTAATTCCGGCTGTTTCTAAATCTTTTACTTCGTCTCTTATAGACAGGGCAATTTGGTAAGCTGTTTCCTTTCGGGGTTGATCATCTCTGGCAAAAGACCATTGCAATATGGTTACCGGCCCTGTTAGCATTCCTTTCACAGGTTGATCTGTTAAGGATTGGGCATAAGATGACCATTTAACAGTCATAGGATTTGGACGCTCAATATCACCATAGATGATTGGCGGTTTTACACCCCGGGAGCCGTAACTCTGAACCCAGCCATTTTTTGTGAAAGCGAAGCCGTCCAGTTTTTCACCGAAGTATTCGACCATGTCATTACGTTCAAATTCGCCATGAACAAGCACATCCAGACCTGTTTCTTTTTGCTTCTGAATGACTTCCTGTATTTTTTCTTTCAGGAAGCGCTCATAGGTTTCTTCTGAAATTTCATTCTTCTTGTATTGACGGCGTAATTTCCGTACTTCTGTTGTCTGTGGAAATGACCCTATTGTTGTTGTAGGGAATTCGGGAAGATTTAAATTGGTTGCCTGTTTGTTTTTCCGAATTGAAAAAGCGTCCTGCCGGCTTGCCATTTCGGAATCGATACCTTGCATTCGTTTTTTGACAGATTCTTTATGTATCAGCTCCGATTGCGCCCTGTCCTTTATGGCTTTTTTATTGTCATCAAGCTTATCGAGGGCTTTCTGGCTACTTTCCTGACTGGCAAGTTCTGAAAGCGTAGATATTTCATCAAGCTTCTGTTTAGCAAAAGCCATCCAGTTTTTTATTTGTTTCGGCAGGTTTTCCTCATTGTCCTCAAGATCCAGATCGTAGGGAACGTGTAACAATGAGCAAGAGGTGGAAAGCATGAGTTTTTCCTTTCCTTTGGCTTTGATAGCTTGCTGAATCATTTCCAGCGAACGCTCAAAGTTATTCTTCCAGATGTTTCGCCCATCAACAAGCCCTAATGAGAGTATTAGTTTCGATGGAGCCTCCTCAAGAACTTTATTCAGTTGAGCAGGATCCCTTACCAGATCAACATGCAGAGCTTCTACAGGTAAAGAAACCGCCAGGCTGAGATTGTCATGTAAGCCTTCAAAGTACGTAGCAATCATGGTATTGATGGAAGGAAATTTTTCCTGAATTTCCTTGTATACTCTTTCATAGACTTTTTTCTGTTTGTCGTTAAGATCAAGCGCTAAGAAAGGTTCATCAAACTGAATCCACTCGGCTCCCATTTCTTTCAGCTGATTCAGTATTTCGAAATAAACAGGTAGCAGTGAATCAATCAGATCCAACCGGTTGAAGTCTTTTTCCTTTTCCTTCCCCAGAAGCAAAAACGATACCGGACCGATCATGGTTGGTTTGGGCTTTACTTCAAAGTTTTTTGCTTCTTTGAACTCCTCAATGATTTTATTCGAAAAATATTCAAAAGTTTGATTTTTATTGAATTCCGGTACAATATAATGGTAATTTGTATCAAACCATTTGGTCATTTCCATAGGAATTATGTCGCGATTTTCTTTCTGGTAACCACGCGCCATTGCAAAATACAGGTCGTGTTGATTCAGATTATTTAACGGTTTAAATCTCTCCGGAATAGCGCCTGTTGTAAGTACCATATCCAGAATATGATCATAAAAAGAAAAATCATTCACCGGTACAAGGTCAATTCCCGCATCTTTTTGCACCTGCCAATTGTATTGGCGCTGCTGTTTTCCGACAGCAATTAACTCGTCCAGGGTGATTTTATCGGACCAGTATTTTTCACTTGCCTTTTTAAGCTCTCGTTTCGCTCCGATTCTTGGATAGCCTAAAATATGTGTTTTTATCATGGTAATTGTGTTTTTAGTTAATTTATTTTTTGATTATATATCTTTTTTAATGTGCATCTTGCATTTTTTGCTCTGTTTTTCAATTAGGATATCGTAAAATATAGATTTTTAAATCCAACTTCTATATTGAAAAACAGAGAAATACACAAAAAGTTTAGATTTATTTCTCAGCCACATGAATGAAGAAATCAGGATCGTGCTTTTTGTAGGTTTCCTGGAAATCGCCATAGGTTTTTACTTTCTGGAAACCTACTTCTTTGATTAATTTGCATGTATAATCTTTTCGCAAGGGAAACATATTTAAATGATGAACAGAATTGTCGGGGAATTTGTAACGGAAACGAATCAGTTCATTATTGATTGACTCTGGTGAAGCTTCAACATTGTCTCCGACATAGTAATATTTATGTTTGTTGCTATACCCCTTTTCCAGCATGATGTCATAATTTCTCTGATCGAGTATCAGTACACCATTGGGTTTTAAGACAGAATAAAATTCTGCCAGGGTTTTTCTTCGATCCCTTTCATTGAAAAGGTGAGTGAAAGAATTACCAAGGCAAATCACAGCATCATATTTTTCGTGAACATTCTCGGTAAGTTTTCTCCAGTCGGCATGTATCGTTCTTAACATTACACCGCGTTTTCTTGCGTTATGAAAAGCTTTGGAGAGCATATTCATTTTTCCGTCTGAACTATGAACTTCAAACCCTGCGTTTAACAGCCTGACAGAATGATAGCCTGTTCCTGTTGCTGCATCCAAAACCTTTATGGCATTCCGGTTTTTAAGCTCACGTATAAAGAAATCGCCTTCGCCTTCTGTTCTTCCTTCCCAGTTGATCAGATCATCCCATTTGTCAACAAAATCGTCCTGATACTGCTTTTGATAAAAATCGGAATTTTTCATTTTTTGATCCTGAACTTTCCGTCGTTCTTTCGTTGTTTTAGTTTCCATAATTTTTCCTGCTTTTAGTTTTCGTTATTTCTGTTGCGTAGAAACAATTAGCTGTCAGATATGTTTATTTACTTGTTTATGAATAACGATTGTACTATAGCTGTGGAATATTGGTTTTAGATAGGAAAAAGGCTGTTGTGTTTTTAAATAACTCTTTGTATATTCTGGAAATTCAATGCATTTTGCTTGTTTTGAAAAATGTTATATTCTCTATTTTTTAAGTGTTGATTTTCAGTGTAAAACAGTTTTGATTCTTTTTAGAATGGAAAATATGTCATTATATATTTGCTGTGTTTAGATGTAAAAAGTTTCTGTGCGAAATATTTTAATGTGATTCTATTATTTTATTTATTGATTCGGATAATATTATACTGAAGTTTTGCACTTAACAAATCATTGTTTTTAAGCCATATAATCATCAATTTTATGTTTTTCCCCTTACTCTGTCCTCGTTCGGCGTAGCGTCTCCCTATGCCGCATTAAATATCTAATTAATTATGATTTTCCATTCCATCGTGGCGAAATTTCTATTTCTGATATTTTAGCTGACATAATTTTAGCCTTAGGACCTTTTTGTATATCTGCAAGCACTGTAAGTGCGGCATTATGGTATAAATGAAATCACCACCCCACCCATAAGCGCTGTAAGCGCGACATTATTTTAACTAATCAAAATAGTAAATATTAATCATTTATTTAACAATTTTTCAAAATGCGTAACTTCAGTATTACAGGCTAACCCAAAATTCATAGGAACCCTCTTTCGGTTCATTTTTATTAAAACCTGACTACAATCTCTATTGAATTTTAGAGTTTGCAATTAACTTTGGGAAGTTTTATAAAAATTTGCCATGCTTAAAAGACTGTATACTGACAACATGAAAGTAATATTTGCCGCTATTATCTGGGGTTCATCAGGTGCTTTTATAAAGTACCTGGATTTAACCCCCGGCCTGATTGCTTTTTTTCGCGTCGCACTCCCTGTGTTGTTTTTTGGAGTATGGTTTGTTATCAGGGGAGAGCGTTTCTTCGAAAATGGAATAAAGATTTTGTTGATTGCCTCTGTTATTAATGCTGTTCGTCTGTTTTTTTATTTCATAGGTTTTTTGAATGCACCCATTGGTAATGCCGTGATTATTCTCTATACATATCCTGTTTTAGCTGTGCTATTCAGTCATTTTTTCCTGAAAGAACCCCTTCCTTTTATGAATGTAATGTTATTGGTACTTGCTATGGCAGGCGTGGTACTAGTTTTTGTAGACAAGCCCATTCATTTTGGCAACGAGGTTTTCATAGGAATGGCAGCCATGCTCTTATCTGCTGCTTTAAATGCCTCCATGGTTGTTATCTTTAAGCATCAGTCCCCAAAGTTTTCACCACCCCAAATTGTTTTTTTTCAGAATCTGGTAGGAGCGGTATGTTTCTTACCATTTTTAATTACAGGCATGGATCAGCTGACTTTGCATAAATTTTCTGTTGCTTCAATTTATGCTGTTTTAGTTGGTGTTGTCGGGTTCTGGTTATTTTTTTATGCCCTAAAAAGAGTGTTTGCTTCTACAGCTTCCTTTCTTTCTTATATTGAAGTTGTCAGTGGTATTTTATTTGGCATCTTTCTTTTTAATGAAGTGCTTACCTGGAATGAAATTGCCGGCGGCTCAATGATTATAGGAGCTTCTGTTTTGCTCAGAAAATGAGAGCTTGTTAATTCATTGATATGTTTTTGCCCTGACATGCGTTAAAAGATGAGAATCCCGCTAAAGCGGGCTAGGAGGGGGGCGTCCATTCTCCACCATGCTGAAGCATGGTGCTAATCTCATGAGCCAATAGCGCCAGCCGGTGGTAAACACATGACAATGGCGTTTCGAATTACCCGGTTCACAGCCATGCCAATCCATGAGAATAGCACCACGATTTATCGTGGTGATTAGGGTTATACTGTATCCCCAACCAGCTTGTTTAAGGGCTTTTAAAGTTCACCTTTTGTGGCTCAAAATTTTTTCAGTTCTATGCGATAAGCTCTTCCGATATTTTGTATTATTGTCAGCAAAACCGATTAATATCTTTGTTAATGAAAAGAATACTGGCGTTTAATGGGAGTCCGAGGCAGAATGGAAACACTTCACATTTGCTGAAAAAATTTCTGAATGGGGCGAATGAACATACTCAATATACTGAGCAAATAGAGACTCATAATTTAAACATCGAATTTTGCCGCGGGTGTCTTCGTTGCAACTTGCTTGGCAGGTGTTCTGTTCAAGGTGATAGATGGCCGGAAATCAGTCAAAAAATCAGTGAGGCCGATGTGCTTGTCTTCGCTTCACCCATCTATTTTCATCACGTTACCGCCCAGCTCAAGAAGTTACTCGATCGCTTTCGTTCTTTTATTCGTGTAGAACTGACCGAAAGCGGATTGAATCACATACCCCATAAAGTCTGGAACAAAGATTTCGTGTTGCTTTTGAGTATGGGTTCTTCAGATGACGCCGATGCCCTGCCTGTAATCGACCTGTTTCATTTTCTGACTTCAACATTAGGAGAGCAAAACAATTTGCATGTAGTTAAAGCTACGAGATTGGCTGTTTCTAATCAGATTGTAAAATCTGTTGAAGAGTTAGAAAAAATCTATCCCAAGTTGAATTTGCCCGCTGAGTTTTCACAACAAGATTATGCTAACAATCAGGACATATTGGAACAATGCTATCAGTTGGGGTGGGAGTTAGCTCGAACATCTCAGAGGTACGGTAGATAAATGAGTTGATTAAGTTAATTGAATTGCTATCTGTAAAGAGAAACACTGGTTTAAGCGTCTGCTTGTACCAGAAAAGTAGCCGGAGCCATTCCTGAAAAAAGCCCAAGATCTTGTGTTAGTGAAGCAATATACTGATTGATTTTGTTTCTGCTTATTGCGTATTGCTCATTTGCTTTCCGCTTTCTTTGTTCAAAACACTGACAGGCAGTAAAGGCGCTGTCAGGTTTCGTGTCTCTGTTTCTGAATGTGCCTGGTCAAAAATTTAGTTTTAAGACTTATAGGCAATTATGTGTGTAGTTCAAAAATGAAATACCCGTATGTTTTTATAGTTAATTTTATTGTTTATTTTTGTGCCTACATTCGTTGGATTCCGATACCTATTAGGCTAGGAATTAAAAGGGAATGCCGTGAGAATCGGCAACAGTCCCGCTGCTGTGATCCCCGATATTGTTTTTGGCACTGTGCCACTCTTCAGTTTTGAAGAAGGGGAAGGCGCCAAAAACAGGGGTAAGTCAGAAAACCTTCCAATGCGTATAGATTTTGCAGCCTGCGGTGCACAGGATGCTAATCATTCGATGTATATTACCTTCCTTTCATCGTTTGCTGCAAAATCCATTTTTAATGAACAATAGAAAGTTTGCAGTAATGATGGTTCATAACCACATATTCATGATTTTTCATAATAAGCAAAATGGTTAACGGAATATTTTCGGTTTCCTGCTTTATGAAAATCTAATTTATAACTTAAAAAACAGATTCTTTATGAAAAAAACACTTACTTTATTAATTTTAGTCGCAATAGCTCAGATTAGCTTGGGTCAAAGCTATCTGAATTCGGGTGTAGGATACAAAGCAGAAGATGTTCTATCTTCTTATGCGACATTTTCAACTTATGATGTGCATGGTAATTACATTTATGGAAATGATGGCGATACCATACGTCGTTTTAACAGAGAAACAGGGGAAGAAATAGCTAAATATGGCAAGCCTGAAAGCTATTCCGCCTTTCCCAGTTTTCTGAATGTTTCTCCTGGCGGAGAATATATATGGGCAGGTTTCACAGTGTCTGGTAATACGGATGATCGCATCTATCTTATCGATATTAATGATGGAACCTGGAGTCAAGTAGGAACTCTCCCCGGAAATTTCGATCTGGAATTTCTTAATGAAAGCATCTTGGTTTCAGCTCTTGATACCTCAGATACAGAAACTCCCGTTTCAATTTATTCTCTTGACACAACAGGAGAAAATAATCATCGTGAAATTATAGAATTAAAAGGAAATTCAGCCGGATTAGCTGTAGGAAAAGAAGGCAATGTATATTATGGTTCAACAGATTCTGAAGCAATTTATCAATGGGACAGTACAGCTGTTGCAAACGTATTGGATAATTCGGGAGTAACTCCTTTAACTGTTTCTGAAGCAACAAAATTGACTGATCTCCCGGCACAACCTTATGATTGCGAAATAGATGAAGCCAATAATCTGTTATTCAGTTTTAACCCTTTTAGTTCTGATAAAGTGATGGCTCTCTGGAACGACAATTCCGGTGAAGGGCATAATTTTGACACTTTAACAACTACAGATGGTACCTATGATTGGTTTCAGGGGGTAAAATCTATTGGTAATGTCATGAATCATGAGAAAGGGAATGGTGCTTTTGTATTGTCAATGGCTCAACCTATTGCTAAAGTGACCCGGGAACATCCGCCTGTAGTAAGTAACCCTCTTGAAAATGTTCAGGGTTCCATAAATGATGATAATGTGTCAGTAGATTTATCCAAAATTTTCAATGACCCTTATTATGAAAATGATTTTACCTATGAAGTAGTTTTAAATTCTGATCTTTCAATAGCTGAAGCGAGTATTTCCGGTCAAAAACTGGATATAAACTTTAAAGATGCCGGTCAATCCAATGTGATTTTGCGGGCAACGAATGCAGGAAGGTCAGTACAGGATACTTTTGTGATTGGAGTTCATCCAAATATAGAAGGAGATTACCACGTTGCTGATTTTGAAGACAATGAACTTGAACCAGACAGTTATTGGAACGGGGCAGATGGTTCCGGTGGCTTTAGCTCCTCCTTGGCCTATTTCCCGAATGATTATAATGCGGATTATGGTTCATTTGCAGGATGGGCTTATTCCAATATGGCAAATGATACAACGCCCGGGCTTTCTAATCAATACAGTGCAATTACCGCGGCCGGGTTCGATACAAGTGCATCAGGTGGTTCGAATTACGGACTCTCCTATGTTACTGGTGCTTCAAAAGTGAGATTTACCGATTCTACAACGCGTAAAGTAGAAGGGTTATACGTAACCAATAGCACTTATACTGCACTATCAATGAAATACGGTGATAACTTTTCCAAGGAATTTGGTGGGCCGGACGGAGATGATCCTGATTGGTTTAAATTATCTGTATGGGGTTACCAGAACGGCACAGAAACCGATACAGTTGAATTCTACCTTGCGGATTACCGGTTTGACGACAATTCAAAGGACTACATTGTAGAAACCTGGCAATGGGTTGATTTAAGTAACCTCGGTGAAGTAGATAGCCTTGCTTTTGGTCTCAGCTCTTCTGATGTAGGCGATTATGGTATGAATACACCTGCCTATTTCTGTGTTGATAATATTTATATGGAAAATGTTACTTCTTCAACCGGGATACAAAATACAGATAACCTGTCAGTAGAAGTTTATCCGAATCCAACAAAAGGACAGATATTCATTCAGTCACATAGTGAGGAGACACTTCAGGTTGCTGTTTATAGTGTCAGTGGTAAGATAGTTCATCAGCAAAGCAACTATTCTTCTGAAGAATTAATTGATATAAGTGGCTATCCTGACGGTGTTTACATCATCAGAGTTCGTAATAACAAAGAAGTTGTTACCCGGAAAATTATAAAAGATTAAGTATGATATAAGACGATAAAAGTCTTTTTGAGTATTATTTAAGCCGGAATTTCCCTTTTGTAAAAGCGAAAGGGAAATTCTGGCTATAAAATTTTATAAACTAATACCAATGCGAAAGATAACTATTACCATAATATTGCTTCTGACTCAATTAGCCATTGTAAGAGCTCAGTATATTTCTGAGGTTATTGAATATAAGCCGGCACCTGGGCAACTCATTAATACTGAACCATGGGGTGTCCCCCAGGCAGCAGAATCGATTACCGGAACAACAAAGGGTACAATGACGCTTGGAGCTTATGGCGGTTATGTGGTATTCAGGTTTGATGAACCTGTGGCAAATGATCCGGATAATCCTTATGGAGTAGATTTCACAGTTTTTGGGAATGCCTCGGAAGATTGGTCAGAGCCAGGAGTGGTTTCTGTTATGAAAGATGAGAACAATAATGGAATTCCAGATGATACATGGTACGAGTTAGCAGGGAGCGATTACCATTTTTCTTCAACAATACATGATTACAGGGTCACCTACTCCAATCCGCATGAGGCTGACGCTGCAGATGTACCCTGGGAAGATAACAAGGGCGATTCGGGTTACATCTATTCCAATACCTATCATACACAGCCCTATTATCCTTCAAATGATTCATTTCCGTCCATTGACCCGGACCGATATAAGTTGGGCGGCACACGCATTCAACCTATAGTAGATACTTCCAAACCAGGTGAAGTAAAATTATATGAAAGAGCTTTTGGCTACGCGGACAATAAGAAGCGTGGCTCCGAACCTTATACGATTCCGGATAATCCTTACACCCGGAAAACAGAAAATTCCGGTGGCAATCCCTTCGATATTCACTGGGCTGTTGACTCAGAAGGGAACTATGTTGACCTGGATACCATTCATTTTGTGAAGGTACATAATGGTGTGCTTGCACAAGCAGGATGGTTGGGAAATGTATCCACCGAAATTACTGGCGCTGTTGATGTTGCTTCAAATTCAACAATTTCAGGCAGGAAGCGAATGGTCGTCATTCAGGATTTGCCTGTTTCTATTGACACTACAGCTTTTGCAGTGAATGCATTTGCTTTCTATAAAGGGCGGCTACAATCGAATGAAGAAATTAACTGGTCGGTTGATACTTCAGTGGCCAGTGTAGATGAAAACAATATACTCAGAGTCACTGACTCATGCGAAGTAACTCTGACCGCCTCATTAGCTGAATACCCTTCAATCGCTGATACAGTTACCGCGATTTTTAATCTGAATACAGATACTTCAGGAAGTGATACGACAACTGCAATAGGATATAGTCCGGATAAAGTAAACAGGTTGCACTGTAACGTTTATCCTAATCCCGCTAACGATTATTTAAAAATTAAAGGCATATCTCATGGCCAGATTCAGATTTTTAATACTATAGGAAAATTGGTTTATGAACAAGAACAGTATACAGAAGGGAACCGTATAAATTTGCATGGTTTGGATCAGGGAATGTATTTAATCCGCATACAAAAAGGAAATCAGCGTGTTATTAAACGCTTTATCAAAGGAAGATAGTTAAATTATGCGAAAATTTTTGATTATACTCATATCAGTGTTTTTTGTACATCAAAGTTCTTTTAGCCAGCCTTTTTCTGACTCAATTTATAATATTGAACAAGTAAAAGTTAGCGCTCAACAGATATTCAAGAAAGAAGAGGCGGGAATGAAAGAGACAGAGGTAGATTCAATGGTTTTGACAGAAAAGGCCAATCTTTCCTTGTCCGATGTTTTATCAGAAAACACTCCGGTTTTTATAAAGAGTCATGGCAGAGGAGCAATGGCAACCGCATCTTTCCGTGGTACAGCTCCTTCGCATACCAACGTAAACTGGAACGGCATGAATATTAATTCTCCGATGACAGGAATGGTGGATTTTTCCATGATTCCTGTGTACATAATTGACGATATGAGCCTGAAGCATGGTACCGCTTCTATAGAAAGCCAGAGTGGAGGGTTGGGTGGTGCAATAAATATTAAAAATACCGTCAACTGGGAAAATGATTTTTCAGCAAAATACATCCAGGGGATTGGTAGTTACAACACATTCGATGAATTTTTACAAGTAAATACAGGTAATAAAAAGATCCAGTCAAAAACCCGGGTATATCATAATTATTCCAAAAACGATTACACTTATATCAATAAAAAAATTGGAAATATCGATCCGGAAACAGGAAAAGTTGAACATCCAACAGATACCAATAAAAATGGGGATTATAAAACCTATGGGGGAATGCAGGAGTTTTACTACAGACCCAATACCAATAATGTGCTTTCAATGAAATGGTGGAGCCAATGGACAGACAGGGGCTTGCCTAAACCTTCAAGCTACGAAGGTGCAACTAATGCGCATTTCAACAATCAAAATTCAACCGATCATAAAGTAATGCTTGACTGGAAGAATTATGGAAATTTAGACAAATTATTGATACGTTCGGGGTATTCACATAAAAAACTAAAATACATCGTAAAACATAAGGTTCCCGGAAAAGGATTAACTCCTGATATTTACTCCAGGAGCACTCAGGACAATTTTCTGAATAAAATATCCTATAAACGTGATCTTTTCGATAATTTCTCCCTTAAAGCAAATATTGATGCCAATTTTTATGATGTAGAGTCAAGGGATACCATAAAAAAAACCGGTTACTCAAAACAACGGAAAAAGTTTTCAGGATTAATTTCATTGCACAAAACCTTTGCGGAACGTTTAAATGCAAACCTAATGCTCAGGCAAACATGGATAGACAATGATTTCATTCCGCTTATTCCATACTTAGGTTTTGATTTTCGTGTATTTAAGGATAAAGATATTTTTCTTAAAGGGAATATTGCCAGAAATTACCATCACCCTTCGCTAAATGACTTGTACTGGCAGCCGGGAGGAAATCCGTATTTATCACCAGAAGACGGAATAAGCGCTGAAATAGGAGTGGAGTACAACCAAAGCGGTGAGGCCTGGAAACTCCATTCTGAAATTACAGCTTACCGTTCAGATATTGACAACTGGATCATTTGGGTTCCGAGTTATAAAGGGCACTGGGAGCCACAGAACGTAAAACGCGTACTCTCACAAGGTCTGGAATTTGGATTCAATATCAGCGGATATTTTGGTAAATGGAAATATAAGGCTTCTGGTAATTACGCTTACACACAATCTGTTAATTACGGAGATCGTGGAGTTTGGGGAGATGAATCTTATGGAAAGCAACTTGCTTTTGTGCCTGTACATTCGGGAAACATCCTGGTTAAACTTTCATATCAGAAGTATTTTGTTACCTATCAGCATAATTCATACAGTGAACGCTATACTACTTCCAGCAACGATATTACGAAACGCGATTGGTTGTATCCCTATTTTATGAATAACCTGAGCCTGGGAAAGGCATTTCATTTTGATAAATTTAAACTTTCGGGAGAACTGAAAATTTATAACCTGTTTGATGAAACGTATCATTCTACCATGCATCAGCCTATGCCCGGAAGGAATTATAAGTTGGTGGTAATGCTTAAATTTTAATGATTATGATGATTAGAAGAGTTGTTGTTTTTTTATTGGCATTGTTATTCCTTGCTTCTTGTATGGATGACGAGGCACTATGGGAAGTTAACAAAAATGATATCCGGTCAGATAATAAAGGCTTGTTTATCATTAATGAAGGTAATTTTATGTATGAGAATGCCTCTATTTCCTACTATAATCAGGAAGATAAAAACGTAGTAAATGATGTTTTTTATCAGAATAATTCGCTTCCATTAGGCGATGTGGCGCAATCTATGACAATAAAAGACAGCCTGGGCTACGTGGTTATAAATAACAGTGCGAAAATTTATGTGATTAATATAAATACTTTTGAATACAAGGGTAAGATTACTGATTTGACTTCTCCGCGCTATATACATTTCATAAGTGATACAAAAGCCTATGTAACGGATTTGTATGCCCGGTCCATTTTTATTGTAAATCCACAAACACTTGAAATAACCGGTTCTATTGATGTGTCAAAGGAGAATTCTGAATTTTCGCAGCACGCTCCTGAACAGATGGTTCAATACGGCCGATATGTATTTACGAGCTGCTGGAAATATGACAATACAATTCTTGTTATTGACAGTGAAACCGATGAAGTGGTAAATTCTTTGGAAGTTATAAAACAACCCAATTCAATGGTTATGGATAAGTATGATAAGCTTTGGGTATTGTCCGATGGTGGTTTTGAAGGATCCCCATACGGCCATGTCAGGCCGGGACTGATGCGAATTGATCCTGTGACGCTTGAAATTGAGAAGACATATAGATTTGACTCAAAAGGCCAGCCTTCTGAATTAACTATTAACGGAACGAAAGATACGCTCTATTTTCTAAACGGAGATATTTACAGTCATCCTGTAAACTCAGAACAACCTCCTTCGGTATTTAAAGAAAGTTCTTACGAAGAAGGTGAAGTTGGCGGATTTTACGGGCTTGGAGTTGATCCGGTATCATCTGAAGTTTATGTGGCTGATGCCATTGATCATGTGCAGAGAGGTGTTGTTTACAGATATCGACCCGGAGGTGCAGCTGTGGATACATTCAAGGTGGGAATCATCCCCGGGGCTTTTTGTTTCAAACCTTCGAATTAATCTGAATTGTTAAAAAAATCAGAGAAATAAGCACTTTCAGAAGTAAAGGCGAAATATCTATAAGAATGCAGAATGAAG
>Ga0207414_1000357_pt1 | contig 21009 bp, 19 predicted proteins | sample PonA231FremontCA_2_FD_187269 | JGI IMG/M metagenome (GOLD analysis project Ga0207414, IMG submission 187269) | Marine sediment microbial community from Fremont, CA, USA - Pond A23 Sediment 1 (SPAdes) | ecosystem: Environmental > Aquatic > Marine > Unclassified | place: USA: Fremont, California...
CGGCGAGTCGAACCGGCTGTCTATATACGGGCGTGGCACGATCCTGTGTCTGGGTCCGACCGCCGAAGACGCTGACGCCCAGGTTCGCATCGCACAGGAAAACGGATGTCGGGCCCTTGCCATCACACCTGGTGTTTCGGGTGTTGATCGCATCGACGGCGTGCTGCCGCGCGACGCCCTGTCGGGCCTCGACGGCATCGACGTGGTGGCGCTCTGGTCGGATCATGCCGACATGCGTGCCGCGCGCCAGGCCTTGTCGGCGCGTGACGGCGCGATCGTCGGGCTGGCATCTGGCCCGGATGATCTGGCGGCACGTTGTCGGCTCGAACGGCACATATGCATCGACACGACCGCGGCGGGCGGCAATGCGGCGCTGCTGGCGGCTGAATCGGATGCACATGCCAAGGCAGTGGGCGCCTGATCTTCTCCGCGCCCGATTTCGGGGCAGTTCATGTGCACGCAACATGCAGGGCAGGGCATCTCGCCTTGCCCTGCGGTTGGTCGCCATGGGCGGTTGTGACTTTCTGCCATGTTCGGGTTGGCAGCGATCGGGTGGTGCGCTAAGTTCCCGCCGGGCGGCCTCGCGAAGCGGTCGCGTAACGGGAGGAAAAAAATGAACAAGTTGCTGTCATCAGCCGTTGTTGCAACCCTTGGTTTCGGGCTTGCGACTGAAACAATGGCCGCCGAATGGAACGTATCGGTCTGGGGAAAACGCCGCGCGTTTACCGAGCACGTCGAGAAACTGGCCGAACTGGTCGCCGAAAAGACCGACGGCGAATTCACCATGAACGTCAGCTATGGCGGTTTGTCGAAGAACCGCGAAAACCTTGACGGGATCAGCTTCGGCGCCTTCGAGATGGCACAGTTCTGCGCGGGCTACCACCGCGACAAGAACCCCACGATCACGGTGCTTGAACTGCCCTTTATCGGGGTCAACACCCTCGAAGAAGAGGTCGCGGTAAGCCACGCGGTGTATCAACACCCGGCCGTCCAGAAGGATTTGGCACGCTGGAACGCCAAGCTGCTGATGACCAGCCCGATGCCGCAATACAACATCGTCGGACGCGGCGAGCCGCGCGACACGCTGGCCAAGATGGATGGCATGCGCGTGCGTGCCACCGGCGGAATCGGCAACGCGTTCCAGTCCATTGGCGCCGTTCCCACCTCGGTCACCAGTTCCGAAGCCTACCAGGCCATGGAATCCGGTGTCGTGGATACCGTCGCGTTCGCACAGCACGCGCACCTCGCCTTCCGCACCATCGATCAGGCCGATTGGTGGACGGCGAACCTCAACCCGGGAACGGTGAATTGCCCGATCGTGGTCAACACCGACGCCTATGAGGCGTTGCCCGAGGATCACCGCGAGGCGCTGGACAGCTCCGTCGACGAGGCGATCGACCACTACCTGGCCAACTATGCCGAACTGCTGAAACGCTGGGATCAGGTCCTTGAGGAAAAGGACGTTCAGGAGGTCACGATATCGGAAGAGGAACTGGCCAAGTTCCGGGCCCAGGCGGCCGATCCGATCCGTGAGGCATGGATCGAGGACATGAGCGCGCAGGGCATCCCGGCGCAGGAGCTCTACGACCTGATGATCGCGACTCTGGAAGATCATCGCGCCAACAACTGATCCCGCCCAAGGCGTGACAAACCCCGCCCCGGCTAGCCGAATGGCAGAGCCGGGGCGGGGGACATCGTTTTCTGACAGTCAACGGGAGCCCGGCCATGGCAGCAGGAGCGGCAGTACTCGAGGATGGGTCTGTCCTGAGTCGACTCGACACGGGGTTGCTGAGCATCGAACGCGTACTCGCCTTGCTGAGCGGGTTTGCGGTGTTTTCCCTCATGGTGATCGCGGTGGTGTCGGTGGGTGGGCGTAATGCCTTCAACCAGCCATTGCCGGGTTACGTGGACTGGATCGAGCAGGCGATGCCGCTGATTGCCTTCATGGGGGCATCCTACACGATGCGCTTTGGTGGGCACATCCGCATGGATATCATAGTCGGCCGCTTCAATGGTCGGCTTCTGTGGGGCGCGGAGTTGCTGACAACGCTGGTGACACTGGCGCTGATGGTTCTGCTGGTGTGGGGGAGTTGGGCGCATTTCGAGCGCAGCTTTGACTGGGCCGCCCCACTCTGGAGTCGCGACAGCTCGATCGATATCGCCTTGCCGCTCTGGCCGGGCAAGCTGCTGGCGCCTGTCGCCTTCAGCGTGCTCAGCCTGCGCTTGATCTTGCAGGTGTGGGGCTATGGCCGCGCCCTGATCCTGGGCCTGTCCGAGCCCGTCGCGGTGCCCATGGTCATGTCAGCGGCCGAACAGGCCGCAGCCGAGGCAGAACACGTTGGCGGCCTTCAGGAAGAGACGGAGAAAGATTGATGGAGCCGATTGAAATCGGGATCGCCGTCTCGGGCGTGTTGCTGGTGCTGGTGGCCTTGGGGATGCGCGTGGCTTTCGCGGCGGGCCTTGCAGGGCTGGTGGGGCTGATCTGGATTTTCTGGGCCAAGAAGGGTTACGATCCGGCGGAGTTCGACTGGGCATTGACCATTGCGGTCAAGATCGCGGGCCAGGTTCCCCATTCGAAAGTCAGCAGTCAGGCGCTCAGCCTGATACCGACCTTCATCCTGATCGGCTACCTCGCGTATTACGCCGGCCTGACCAAGGCTCTGTTCGAAGCAGCCAAACGATGGGTCGGTTGGCTGCCCGGTGGCTTGGCCGTCTCCAGCGTGTTCGCCACCGCCGGGTTCTCGGCAGTGTCCGGGGCAAGCGTGGCCACCGCGGCCGTGTTTGCCCGTATCGCGATCCCTGAAATGCTCAAGGTCGGGTATGACAAGCGGTTCGCGGCCGGTGTCGTCGCCGCGGGCGGTACCCTGGCATCGCTGATCCCGCCTTCCGCGATCCTCGTGATCTATGCCATCATCGTCGAGCAGGACGTTGGCAAGCTGCTGCTGGCAGGGTTCATTCCCGGCGCTTTCTCGGCCCTTGTTTATGGCACCTTGATCGTGGGGCTGGCCTTGATCCTGCCCAACTTCGGCCCGCCGGTGAAGGGGTATACCTGGAGACAGCGCTTTGCCTCCATTCCGCCGGCCTTTCCGATCTTTTTCGTTGTCGCGGTCATCATCCTGTTCATCTACAACCCGTTCGGGGGGGATGCCTGGGGCACGCCGACTGAAGGCGGCGCGATCGGTGCTTTCGTCGTGTTCGTCGTGGCGCTTTATCACGGCATGCGCTGGAGCGAACTCAAGGACGCCCTGCTTGAAACCGCCAAGCTGAGCGCGATGATCTTCACGATCATCTGGGGGGTTCTGATCTACGTGCGGTTCCTGGGCTTCGCGGACCTGCCGGGCGCCTTTGCGGACTGGATCACCTCGCTGGAGCAATCTCCGATGCTGACCCTGATCCTGATCTTGCTGGCCTATGCAGTGCTTGGCATGTTCATGGATGCGATCGGCATGTTGCTGCTGACGCTGCCGGTGGTTTACCCGGCGGTGATGGCGCTCAATGGCGGTGATTTCGTCAGCGCCGCTGACAGCGCCTTCGGCATGTCCGGTCCGATGTGCGCGATCTGGTTCGGGATCTTGGTGGTGAAGATGGCCGAGTTCTGCCTGATTACGCCGCCGATCGGGTTGAATTGCTTCGTCGTGGCGGGTGTGCGTGACGATCTCAGCGTTCAGGACGTGTTCCGGGGAGTGATGCCGTTTTTTGTCGCAGACGCAGTGACCATCGGCTTGCTGCTCGCGTTCCCGCAGATTGTCTTGTGGCTCCCGTCTCTGGCATGATCGCACCGGCGGCGCGTCGGCCTGTTCAAGCCGCGCCGCGACGGGCGCTGATCGCGCGTCCTGCCGCGACGCCCGAGGCCCAGGCCCATTGGAAGTTGTAGCCCCCCAGCCAGCCGGTAACATCGACCGCTTCACCGACGAAATACAGACCCTTTACAGTGCGCGACTCCATGGTCTTGGACGATAGCGCCCCGGTCTCCACACCGCCAAGCGTGACCTCGGCGGTTCTGTAACCTTCGGTACCCGCGGGGGTCAGTTGCCACTGCTGTAGCTGCATGGCCAGATCCCGAAGGGCTCCATCGCTCTGATCGGCGACGTTGCCATGCAGCGACATCTCCTCGGACAGCCATGCCGCCATGCGCGATGGCAGGAGCTGGGCCATCAACGTGGATAGGTTGCGGCGGCCCGCTTGTTGACGGGCATTGCGCAACACGCCAAATGCATCCTGCTCCGGCAACAGGTCCACGGTGATCGGCGTGCCTTCGAGCCAATAGGATGATATTTGCAGGATCGCCGGCCCCGACAGGCCGCGATGCGTGAACAGCATTGCCTCGTCAAAGCTGGCGCCGCCCGCGCGGGCACGTACCGGCAGGGATACGCCGGCCAGTGGTTTGAACCGGCCATCGGGAAAAGTCAGCGGGACCAGCGCGGGACGCGTGTCGGTGATGTCATGTCCGAATTGTCGCGCGATGTCATAGGCCATGCCGCTTGCCCCCATGGCCGGGATCGATTTGCCGCCCGTCGCCACCACCACGGCACGGGCTGTCACTGTCCGCCTTTGTCCCTCGGTCTCGATCGTCGCTGCAAAGCCGCCTTCGGTCTTGCCCAGATCGACAAGCCTTGACTGCAACGCCACTTCGGCCCCGCCGGCGCGGGCCTCTTGCATGAGCATCGCAACGACTTGTCGCGCCGAACCGTCGCAGAACAGCTGCCCCAGTGTCTTTTCGTGCCAAGCGATGCCGTGCCGGTCCATAAGTGCGATGAAATCCCACTGCGTGTAGCGGCTGAGCGCGGATTTGTGAAAATGCGGATTGCTGCCCAGAAAATTTTCCGGTTCGGTGTAAAGATTGGTGAAATTGCAGCGGCCGCCCCCGGAAATGCGGATCTTCTCGCCCGGCGCCTTGGCGTGGTCGATCACCAGCGTCCGCCCGTTTGCATGCGCGGCGCACATCAGCCCGGCGGCACCCGCGCCCAAGATCAGCGTATCGTAGACAGGTCCGTTCATGCCGCGATGCCTGCCCCAGCCGGCGTGCAATGGCAAGGGCGACTCCTTGGTGTTGGCGCAGACTGCCCGGTAGTTTTCTCCGCCTGTTGATGCGCGGGCGTTCGATGCTGACCAATCAGGGCCGGTGCTGAAGTGTGCCGGCACACGGTTACTCACATCACGGTGACAAGCATCGTCGGGCGGTTGTCTTGAACCGGTAAAACCGCCACACCTCTCGCATCTTTAACTCGTAGGAGGGCACCATGAGCCATAAACTCGTATCCGGAGAGCATTTTCCAAAGCTGTCGATTTCCAGGCTTGGGGACGGTGAGATGGTGCTTGGCCAGCCGCACGGGGGCCACGATTGGCAACTCATCGTCATCTATCGCGGCAAGCATTGCCCCTTGTGCCACAAATATCTTGCCACGCTGGAAGATCTTCAGGCCAAATTTCATGACATCGGCGTTGATGTCGTGGTGGTTTCCGGAGACCCCGAGGAAAAAGCCCGTGATTTCGCGCAAGATCTGGGTCTGACGATGCCGGTTGGGTATGACATGAGCATCGCGCAAATGCAGGAACTCGGCCTTTACGTGTCGCATCCGCGCTCACCGGAAGAAACGGATAGACCGTTCCCCGAACCCGGAATTTTTGTCGTCAACTCCGATGGTGCGCTGCAATTGGTGGATATCTCGAATGCGCCCTTTGCGCGTCCCGATCTGGAGGCACTGGCGGGCGGCCTCGCTTTCATCCGGGCCAAGGATTACCCGATCCGCGGAACATACGCCGCCTGAAGATACTGGAGCCCGGAATACTCCCTCGACCCACTCGCTCTGCCGGCGGGTCGGCACAATCGCGGGTTGATCCGGGCGCCAAGTCTTCCCAACTTTGCAAAGCCGTGCTAGTGTTTTTCCAGATCCCGAAAAGGGGCGTGGATGAGGCAGTAAGCGGCGGTTCCCATGACGGAAATGGTTTATGGCACGGTGCCGGTACGCGATGGCGAACCGGTGTTGCCCAAGTGGTGGCGCACGATCGACAGATGGTCGATGTCCTGCGTGATGATCCTGTGTGCCATCGGCTTGCTGCTCGGATTCGCCGCATCGCCGCCATTGGCGTCAAAAAACGGCTTCGAGCCCTTTCACTATGTCGAACGACAGGCGTTTTTCGGTGCTGTTGCGATCATCACGATGCTGGTCCTGTCCATGATGCGACCGGAGCTGGTGCGGCGTCTGGCCGTGCTTGGCTTTCTCTGCGCGCTTGCAGCCGTGATCGGCTTGCCGTTCTTCGGCACCGATTTCGGCAAGGGCGCGGTTCGGTGGTATTCCCTCGGATTCGGCAGTCTGCAGCCCTCGGAATTCCTCAAGCCCGGTTTCATCGTTGTGGCGGCCTGGTTGCTTGCCGCCAATCAGGAAATCAATGGCCCGCCGGGGCGCAAGCTGTCGCTGATGCTGGCGATCGGAATCGCGGGGATGTTGGCGATGCAGCCGGATTTCGGGCAGGCGGCGCTGGTTCTGTTCGGGTGGAGCGTGATGTATTTCGTGGCCGGCGCACCGATCTACCTGTTGATCGGGATCGCCGGGTTGACCATCCTCGCCAGCACCTTGGCCTATAACCATTCCGAGCATTTCGCGCGCCGCATCGATGGCTTCCTCAGCCCCGACGTGGATCCGACCACGCAGTTGGGCTATGCCACCAACGCCATTCGCGAAGGCGGCTTTCTGGGCGTTGGCGTGGGCGAGGGCGAAGTGAAATGGTCCTTGCCCGACGCGCATACCGATTTCATTATCGCTGTCGCGGCCGAGGAATACGGCCTTATGCTGGTGCTGGCGATCATCGTGCTCTACGCGGTCATCGTGGTGCGCTCGATGGTGCGCCTGATGCGCGAGCGTGACCCGTTCATCCGGCTGGCCGGCACCGGCCTGGCTGCCGTGTTCGGCGTGCAGGCCATCGTCAACATGGGCGTCGCCGTGCGCCTGTTGCCGGCCAAGGGCATGACCTTGCCATTCGTCAGCTACGGTGGCTCCTCGCTGATCGCGGGTGGAATCGCGGTCGGTATGTTGTTGGCCTTCACTCGCAGCCGGCCGCAGGGCGAGATAGGCGATATTCTCAGGGGGCGCGTCAGATGAGCCAAGACGCGCCATTGCTCGTAATCGCGGCGGGGGGCACGGGCGGCCACATGTTTCCCGCACAGGCGCTGGCCGAGGCGATGCTGAGGCGTGGCTGGCGGGTGCGGCTGTCCACCGATGCGCGGGGCGCACGCTATACAGGTGGCTTCCCCCATTCAGTCGAGATCGAGCAGGTCTCGAGCGCAACCTTCGCGCGTGGTGGTGTCCTGCTCAGGGCCTTGGTTCCGCTGCGGGTGGTGGGCGGCGTTCTGGCTGCGACGTGGCGCATGTGGCGCGATCGTCCCGATGCCGTGGTCGGTTTTGGTGGCTACCCCTCGATCCCGGCGCTGGCCGCTGCGGTGATCTTGCGCCGTCCGCGCATGGTGCACGAACAAAACGGTGTTCTGGGCCGCGTCAACCGCCTGTTTGCACGGCGCGTCAACGCGGTCGCCTGTGGCACCTGGCCCACCGAATTGCCCGCGCGCGTCGAAGGTACTCCAACGGGCAACCCTGTGCGTGCGGCCGTCTCTGAGCGCGCCGCCGCGCCCTATATCCCACCGGGGGATTACCCGATGAGCCTGCTGATCATGGGCGGCAGCCAGGGTGCGCGCATATTGTCGGACGTGGTGCCCGGCGCCATAGCGACCTTGCCCGACCAGGTTCGCCGAAACCTGCGCGTCAGCCATCAGGCACGGCCTGAGGATCTTGACCGCGTCGCCGAAGCCTATTCCGCCGCCGGTATCGATGCCGAGGTCCAGCCCTTTTTCCGCGATGTGCCCCGCAGAATGAGCGAGGCGCAACTCGTCATCAGTCGTGCCGGGGCGTCGAGCATTGCCGATATCAGTGTGATCGGACGTCCCGCCATCCTGGTGCCTTTCGCTGCCGCCACCGCAGACCACCAGAGTGCCAACGCCCGCGGGCTGGTGGAGGCGGGTGGCGCTATCCTGATCCCCGAGGCGCGGCTGGACGTGCCGACGCTCGGCGCGCAAATGGAAATGGTCTTGACCAGCGCGGAAGGCGCCGAACGGATGGCGCGCGCCGCGCTGTCCTGCGGCAAGCCGGACGCGACCGAGGCATTGGTTGATCTGGTTGAAACGCTGGCCCGGAAAGGCAATAAATGAACGCCGCGACAAAACTGCCCACCGATGTGGGTCCGATCCATTTCGTCGGCATCGGCGGCATTGGCATGTCCGGAATTGCCGAGGTTCTGTTGAATCTGGGCTATGCGGTGCAAGGCTCGGATCAGAAAGTCGGTCCACTGACCGAACGGCTGGAAGGTCTGGGTGCGCGCGTCTTCAAGGGACAGCATCCTGCCAACCTCGATGGCGTTTCCGTGGTCGTTATCTCCTCGGCGATCAAGCCGGGCAACCCCGAACTGAACGAGGCCCGCACGCGCGGCCTTCCGGTCGTGCGCAGGGCCGAGATGCTGGCCGAGTTGATGCGCCTGAAATCAAATATTGCGGTCGCTGGAACACATGGCAAGACCACGACCACCACCATGGTTGCAGAACTTCTGGTAAGGGGCGGGATCGACCCCACCGTCGTCAATGGTGGGATCATCCACGCCTATGGCTCCAACGCGCGGATGGGGCAGGGTGAATGGATGGTCGTGGAGGCCGATGAGAGCGATGGCACCTTCAACCGGCTGCCCGCAACCATCGCCATAGTCACCAATATCGATCCCGAACACATGGATCACTGGGGCGACTTTGACGCCCTCAGGCGCGGATTCGACGATTTTGTTGGCAATATCCCCTTTTATGGCATGGCGGTGTGCTGCACCGACCATGCCGAGGTGCAAGCGCTTGTTGGCCGCATCACCGATCGACGCGTGGTGACTTACGGCTTCAACGCGCAGGCCGATGTGCGCGCGGTGAACCTGACCTACGCGCGCGGCGTGGCGCATTTCGACGTCCTGCTTCAGCCCGAAGGCACCCGGATCGAGGAATGCACCCTTCCGATGCCTGGCGATCACAACGTGTCAAACGCGCTGGCGGCGGTGGCGGTGGCGCGTCAACTGGGCATGAAGGGCGCCGATATTCGCAATGCGCTTGCGAGTTTCGGGGGCGTCAATCGCCGCTTTACCCGCGTTGGCGAGGTGGGTGGCGTAACCATCATCGACGATTACGGTCACCATCCGGTGGAAATCGCCGCGGTATTGCGCGCCGCGCGACAGGCGAGCGAGGGCCGCGTCATCGCCGTTCATCAGCCGCACCGCTATTCGCGCCTGCATTCGTTGTTCGATGATTTCTGCGCCTGTTTCAACGAGGCCGATATGGTAGCCATCGCTCCTGTCTACGGCGCCGGCGAAGAGCCCATCGAGGGCGCCAGCCGCGACGACCTGCTCGCCGGCCTGATCCGGCACGGTCACCGAAAGGTGACGGCACTGGATGATTGCGGCGATCTCGTCGCGTTGGTTCGTGAAAACGCCCGGCCCGGCGACATGGTCGTCTGTCTTGGTGCGGGTACGATAAGCACGTGGGCGCATGAATTGCCCGAGCGCCTCCTGGAGGCGAAAGCCGATGGCCGACGCAACACTTAAACGCCGTATCGGGCTTGGCCTGCTGACCGCTTATGGTGTGGGTGTCATGGTCGGGGCAGGCATCTACGTGCTGGTGGGGGCGGTCGCGGCGGCGCTGAACGGTGTGTTGGCACAGATCGTCATGGCCAGTCGGGTTCTGTTCGGGCTCGGCCGGCGCAGTTCCCTGCTGGCGATTTTCCACTACGCCCACCTCCGCGTCGGCACGCCGGTTCTGGCCACCTTCCTGGTCGGTGCGTTTGTTCTGATCGGTTCGCTCATCTTGCCTGTGGCGGCGCTTGCGGGCGCTACCTCGGCGATCATGCTGGCGGTGTCCGTCCTGGTGAACGCGGCATTGATCGGCGCCAAGCGAACTCAGCCACAGGCGCCGTTTCGGGTGCCGATGATCGTGCCCGTGGTTGGCCTGCTCGCCTCGGCTGCGGCTTTCGTCATGCAAGTAGGAGGTGGCGGATGAGCATATCGCTGTTACTTGCCTGTATCTGGGCGGTGCTGGCCAACGTGCTGGCCATGATCCCCTCGCGCGACAACCATTGGCGGCGCGCCTATTGGCTGATCGGGGTGGGAATTCCGATATTGGGAATGGTGACCTATGACCATGGCCCCTGGGTGGGCTTGCTGGTGATGTTGGGCGGCATGTCGATGCTGCGCTGGCCGGTTATCTACCTTGCCCGGTGGTTGCGGCGAAGATGGCAGGGCGGCGGCGCCGATGCCTGAAGCGCCAAGACAGCCGAGCCGCGCCCATCCGCAGGGCTGGTGCGGCCGAACGCCTGCGGCTCTTTACCTTGCCGCCGCGAGCGGGCAAGAAAGCAGTCATGACCGATCTTCCTACGCCGCGCGGCAAGCTCACGCCGAACCGTCCGCTTTCGGATCTGACATGGCTGCGTGTCGGAGGTCCGGCGCAGTGGCTGTTTCAGCCTGCTGATACGGATGACCTGGCGGCGTTTCTGCGGGATTTGCCACTTGATATAGCGATCTTTGCCATCGGGGTCGGCTCCAATCTGATCGTGCGCGATGGTGGGCTGCGCGCCGTGGTTATCCGGCTTGGCCGTGGTTTCAACCACATCCGCATTGACGGGACGCAGCTAACTGCCGGGACGGGGGCGCTGGACGCGCATGTGGCGCGCAAGGCTGCCGCCGAAGGTCTGGACCTGACATTTCTGCGCACCATACCGGGGACGATCGGAGGGGCCGTGCGGATGAATGCGGGGTGTTACGGGCGCTACGTGGCTGATCATTTCGTCTCGGCCCGCGCCGTGACCCGCGCGGGCGAGGTAATCACCCTTAGCGCGGACGATCTGAACTTTCGCTATCGCCAGACCGACTTGCCTGCGCAGTGTGTCATCATCGAGGCGACATTCCAGGCACCTCGTGGCGAGCCCGCCGCCCTAGAGGCCGCGATGGCAGATCAACTGGCGCGACGCGACGCCACTCAGCCCACGCTTGAACGCAGCGCTGGTAGCACCTTCCGCAACCCCGCCGGATTTTCCAGCACCGGCAAAGCGGACGATGTGCATGATCTCAAGGCGTGGAAGGTGATCGACGGGGCGGGAATGCGCGGCGCGCGCCTTGGCGGCGCGCAGATGAGCGAAAAGCACCCGAACTTCCTGCTCAACACTGGTGGAGCATCTGCTGCGGACCTTGAGGCACTGGGCGAAGAGGTGCGAAAAAAGGTTTACGATTCCAGCGGGATCACGCTACAATGGGAAATCATGCGCATCGGTGATCCGGTCGCCGATCAATGACAAGACCAAGACAATAAGCGGGCCGCAACGACGGCTCCGGAACATCGAGGCACGAAGTGGGTATGTCGAGCAGGACAACCCCGAAAGTGGCGGTACTGATGGGCGGACCCTCGGCTGAGCGCGAGGTGTCTCTGACGTCGGGGCGTGAATGCGCCGCTGCCTTGCGGGGCGAGGACTTTGAGGTCACGGAGGTCGACGCCGGCCCCGATCTTTGCGCGCGGTTGTCCGAACTGCGCCCCGATGTCGTGTTCAATGCGTTGCACGGTCGGTGGGGTGAGGATGGCGCGGTACAGGGCCTGCTGGAATGGATGGGCCTGCCCTATACCCATTCGGGCATCCTCGCGTCGGCTCTGGCAATGGACAAGGCCCGCGCCAAGGATGTGTTCCAGGCCGAGGGTCTGCCTGTCGTCCAAAGCGTTCTGGCGCCGCGTGGCGATGTCGAGGCTGCGCATGTGCTGGCTCCGCCCTATGTTGTCAAACCCAACAACGAAGGCTCCAGCGTCGGTGTCTATATCGTGCACGAAGCGGCCAACAGCCCGCCGCGCCTTGGCGCCGAAATGCCCGCTACCGTCATGGTCGAAGCCTTCGCGCCGGGTCGTGAACTGACCACCACGGTGATGGGCGAGCGCGCCCTTACCGTCACCGACATCATCACCGACGGTTGGTATGATTACGACGCCAAGTATTCCGCTGGCGGTTCGCGCCACGTCGTGCCTGCGCAGATACCGGCCGATGTGTTCCAGGCCTGTCTCGATCACGCCCTTCAGGCGCATCGTGCGCTTGGCTGCCGCGGCCTGAGCCGCGCGGATTTCCGCTGGGACGACACCCGCGGCCGCGACGGCCTGGTCTTGCTGGAGGTCAATACGCAGCCCGGCATGACCCCGACATCACTTTCGCCCGAGCAGGCGCGGGCCGTTGGTATCGATTTCGGCGCGCTTTGCCGCTGGATCGTGGAGGACGCGGGATGCAGCAGGTAAAACCGCGTCCCGATCCGGCGCCGTCGCGATGGTCATACCGGTTGCAGAGGCTGATGCTGACGCCTCTGTTCCGCCGGCTGCTTCGGATTGGTGTGCCTTTCAGCATCGGTTTCCTTGCGCTGTGGACCTACCTGTCGGACCAGGAAAATTTCGACCGCGTGATGCTTGCATTCTACGACATGCGCGCGGCAGTCGAAGAACGGCCGGAATTTCGCGTGCGCCTCATGGCGATTGACGGTGCCAGCACCGGTGTGTCCGAAGACATCCGCGAGATACTGTCGCTTGATTTTCCGCTCAGCTCGTTCGATCTGGATCTTGCGCGCATCCAGGAAGCTGTGCGCGAACTGTCTGCAGTGGAGCGCGCGGATGTGCGGATTCGCTCTGGTGGCGTACTCCAGGTCGACGTGACAGAACGCACTCCGGTCGTGCTATGGCGTAATCGGGATGGGTTGGACCGCCTGGATGCCACTGGCGCTGTCATCGGCCCGGTCATGCAGCGCGCCGATCATCCCGATCTGCCGGTAATCGCGGGTGAGGGCGCACAGCGTCATGTGCCTCAGGCGCTTGCCCTGATCGGAGCGGCGGCCCCACTTTCCGAGCGCTTGCGCGGATTGGTGCGCATCGGCGAACGGAGATGGGATCTGGTGCTGGATCGTGACCAGCGCATCATTCTGCCCGAGGACAAGCCGGTTCAGGCCCTTGAAAGGGTGATCGCGCTGGATCACGCGCAAGACATGATGGCGCGCGACATCGTGGTTGTGGACATGCGGATCGCAAGCCGACCCACCATACGCATGAACGATCCCGCGTTGGAACAATGGTGGCATATAAGCCGGACGAGTTTGGGAGAGGGCAGTCAATGATCGAGCTTTATGAATCGCAACGTGCCATGCGCAACATGCGTCGTGCCGCCATGCAGCGCGGTGTCGTGGCCATCCTGGATGTCGGCAGTTCAAAGATCGCCTGCTTGGTCCTGCGGTTTGACGGCTCCGAGCGGACGCGCGAGATCGACGGTGTCGGCCCGATGGCAGGGCAGGCGGGGTTTCGCGTGGTGGGTGCCGCGACGACCCGCTCGCGCGGAGTCCGCTTTGGCGAAATCGACGCCATGCAGGAAACCGAGCGCGCGATCCGCACCGCCCTGCAAGCGGCTCAGAAAATGGCCAATATCCGCGTCGATCACGTGATTGCCTGTTTCGCCGGGGCGGAACCCCGCAGCTATGGCTTGACCGGAGCGATCGATCTGGACGGGCAGGTCGTGACCGAACAGGATGTCAGCCGCGTGCTGTCGTCCTGCGACGTGCCCGATTTCGGAGCCGGGCGCGAGGTGTTGCACGCGCAGCCGGTGAACTTCGCGCTGGATCATCGCAGCGGGTTGGGCGATCCGCGCGGTCAGTTGGGCCAGCGGCTGGCGACCGACATGCATATGCTCACCGTTGATGCCACGGCGATCCAGAACCTCGCCCATTGCGTCAAGCGCTGCGATCTGGAATTGGCAGGCGTCGCGGCCTCGGCCTATGTCTCGGGCGTGTCCGCTCTGGTCGAGGACGAGCAGGAACTGGGCGCGGCCTGCATCGATATGGGCGGCGGGACGACCAGCATGTCGATCTTCATGAAGAAGCACATGATTTATGCCGATACGGTCCGCATGGGGGGCGACCACGTGACCGGCGACATCTCGATGGGCCTGTCCGTGTCCACGCAGATTGCCGAACGGATCAAGACATTCTATGGTGGCGTGCACGCCACCGGCATGGACGACCGGGAGATGATCGACATCGGCGGTGATACCGGCGATTGGGAACATGATCGCCGCACCGTTAGCCGCGCCGAACTGATCGGCATAATGCGCCCCCGGGTCGAAGAGATCCTCGAAGAGGTGCGCGCGCGTCTCGATGCGGCAGGGTTCGAGCACCTTCCCAGCCAGCAGATCGTTCTGACCGGCGGCGGCAGCCAGATCCCCGGACTCGATGCCTTGGCCAGCCGCATCCTGGGCCAGCAGGTACGCCTTGGCCGCCCGCTTCGCGTGCACGGATTGCCGCAGGCCGCGACCGGGCCTGGCTTCTCCAGCACCGTGGGTTTGAGCCTGTTCGCCGCACATCCGCAGGATGAATGGTGGGATTTCGACCTGCCTGTTGATCGCTACCCGGCCCGATCGATAAGGCGCGCGGTCAAATGGTTCAGGGACAACTGGTAACTACCAGATGTCGGCGAGTCGGCGAAATCCCGCGAATAGCCCACAAAAAACGGCCATATTTTGTGGAATTTTCGTTTTTTTTGATGACGATTCAGGTCTCAGCGAGTAGTGTCGAACCAACAGAGGCAGAAAACCGCCCGAAAAATCGGGCACAACATCAGGCGGACAGATCATGACATTGAACCTTTCGATGCCCGGACAGGATGAGTTGAAACCCCGTATCACCGTGTTCGGTGTCGGCGGAGCCGGTGGAAACGCAGTCAACAACATGATCGAGAAAAGCCTGATCGGCTGCGATTTCGTAGTGGCCAATACCGACGCGCAGGCGCTTCAGGAAACGTCGGCGCAAAGTCGCATCCAGCTTGGCGTCAAGGTGACCGAAGGTTTGGGCGCGGGCGCTCGCGCCAGTGTTGGCGCCGCCGCAGCCGAGGAAAGTATCGAACAGATCGTGGATCACCTTGCCGGCGCACACATGTGTTTCATCACCGCCGGCATGGGTGGCGGCACCGGCACCGGCGCCGCGCCCATCATCGCTCAGGCAGCGCGTGAATTGGGCGTGCTGACCGTGGGCGTGGTGACCAAGCCGTTCCAGTTCGAGGGCAACAAGCGGATGCGTCAGGCCGAGGAGGGCGTAGAGGCCCTGCAAAAGGTCGTCGATACCCTGATCATAATTCCCAATCAGAACCTGTTCCGGCTGGCCAACGAGAAGACCACGTTCACCGAAGCCTTCAGCATGGCTGACGACGTGCTCTACCAAGGTGTCAAGGGCGTGACTGACCTGATGGTCTGCCCCGGTCTTATCAACCTCGATTTCGCCGACGTGCGCGCGGTCATGGACGAGATGGGCAAGGCGATGATGGGCACCGGCGAGGCCGAGGGCGAGAACCGCGCAATACAGGCCGCCGAAAAGGCCATAGCGAACCCGCTTCTGGACGAGATCAGCCTAAATGGCGCGCGCGGCGTGCTGATCAACATCACTGGCGGGCACGACCTGACCCTGTTCGAACTGGACGAGGCGGCAAACCGTATCCGCGAAGAGGTGGATCCCGACGCGAACATTATCGTCGGCAGCACTCTGGATGCCGAGATGGAAGGCGTCATGCGCGTCAGCGTTGTCGCTACGGGCATCGATGCGCGCGAGGACATGGGCGATGTGCCCGTTCCGCGCCGCTCCATGGCCGCACCGCTCAAGCAGAGTGTGCAGGTCGAGGAACCCGTAGCCGCCGCGCCCGAGCAACCGCAAGAGGTCGCGCAGGACTACGCACAGCCCGAGACGGCGGCGCCCCAGCAGCAGCCGCTGTTCGACGAGTTGGATGCGCAACGCGCCGCTGCCGAGGATCAGATGGAAGACATCTTTGCCGAGGAGCAGCCGGCGGCCTACCAGGCGCAGGGCGATGACCTGCCCCCGCCGGCCTATACCCCAGATGCGGCGCAGTATCAGCGCGGTGAAGAGGCGCTTTATGCTGATCCCGAGGAGTTCGTCGCACCGCGCACTCCGGCACCGGGCACCCCATCGCCCGAGGCCTTGGCGCGCTTGCGTACCGCTGTCGATAACGCACCAGGCGCGCGCCAGCCGCGCCAACAGCAGCAGCAGCCCGCGCGCGGTGGAAATGATTCACCCCGGCACGAGGTCGAAAAGCCCCGGTTTGGCATCAATTCGCTGATAAACCGGATGACGGGCCACGGCACCGAAAGCGGCGCACGCGGCGGCCAGCAACCCGCGCGCCAGCAACCACCGGTTCAATCCGAACGCGCGCAAACTCAGTACGAGGACGAGACCGACCCCGATCAGGACCGGATCGAGATTCCCGCATTCCTGCGTCGCCAGGCAAACTGAACACTTTGATCTTGTCGGAGAGAGGGTCGCCAACAGGCGGCCTTTTTTCGTTCGATGGTCTGCTCGCACCCCGGTTATGCGGCTGAATCAAAATGGTACGTACGACCCTGAGAACATTCCGAGCGCATGCGTATCGTCTCCAGGTCGCGATTTCATTACATTAAAACAACGTGTTCCGTATTGGAGCGCATGGCGTTGGCAAGACATCGCCGACGCCCCGGCATGATGTTTCAAGCCGTTACAAAGTTTGAGTTGAGCGTTCGGCTTGGTGTCTTTAACAGAATGTCATGCACTTGGACGCTCGTGCAGTCAGTATTCGGGGATACCTTGCAACAGACTTTGAAAGCACCGGTCGAGTTCGTCGGCGTCGGATTGCACAGCGGGCAACCCGCGCGCATGGTTCTGCGCCCCTCTGCCAGCGGTCAGGGTATCTGGTTCCGTCGTCGTGACGTGGTCGGGGCTGATGCGTTGATTCCCGCCCGCTGGGACTCGGTCAGGCAATCGCCTTTGTGCACGCGGCTGGAAAACGCCGCCGGTGTAAGCGTATCGACGGTCGAACATGTGATGGCCGCGCTTGCCGGCTGTGGTGTGCACAACGCCATGATCGATATACACGGTCCCGAGGTTCCCATTCTGGATGGCAGCGCGGCGGAGTTCGTGCGCGGGATCATGGCGAATGGTCTGCGACAGGGCGGACAACCCGTGAGCGCGATCGAGGTCTTGAAACCGGTCGAAGTGTGCCGTGGCGACGCCTGGGCGCGCCTTGAGCCCGCACCGGTCATGCAGATCGATTTTCACATCGATTTCGAGGACTCGGCGATCGGGGCGCAATCCAAGCGACTGAGCATGGCCAACGGATCCTTCGTGCGCGAGCTGTGTGATAGCCGCACCTTCTGTCGCAAGGCCGATGTCGACGCGATGCGCGAGAACGGTTTGGCGCTTGGCGGCACATACGAAAACGCCGTGGTCGTTGACGGCGCCCGTGTCCTCAGTCCGGGTGGCCTGCGCCACCGCGACGAACCTGTGCGCCACAAGATGCTCGACGCCCTTGGTGATCTGGCCCTCGCCGGCGCCCCGCTGCTGGCCCGCTACACCGGGTTCCGCGCCGGGCACGCCGTGACCAACGACCTGCTGCAGGTGTTGTTCAATACGCCTGGTGCCTGCCGCCGGGTGACATGCGACGCCCGCATCGCCGCGCGCCTTCCCGGTGCCGGCCTGCGTGACAGCGAAATACCCGCAGTCGCCTGAGGGGCGTGGGCAGCATATCGACGAAATGCACCAAAGACGTTTTGCACCGGAATTTTCTGTGCTAACAGTTCGCATGAAACCGGGTTTTCCGGTGCTGGATTTTTGGGGATAAAAGCAAGCATGACAGGCGGGGTTCGAACACGGCTGATTGGTGGTGCGTTGTTGGTAGCGATGCTGGCCGGCTGCGGGTCGGGCGTCGAACGGCGCGAAAGTGTCGAGGTCGAAAAGTTCTCGGCCCAGCAGATATTCGAACGCGGCGAGTTCGAGTTGGAGCGCGGCAGTCCCGGCGAAGCGGCCTATTACTTCTCCGAGATCGAGCGCCTCTATCCCTATTCAAACATGGCCAAGCGCGCCCTTATCATGCAGGCCTATTCCTATCACCAGGAAGAGGACTACGAGAACAGCCGCTCGGCCGCGCAACGTTATATCGATTTCTACCCTGCGGATGACGACGCCGCTTACGCACAGTATCTTCTGGCGCTCAGCTACTATGACCAGATCGATGAGGTCGGACGCGATCAGGATCTGACGTTCAAGGCGCTTCAAGCGCTCCGTACAGTGATCGAACGCTATCCCGACAGCGAATATGCCCGCTCGGCGATCCTGAAATTCGACCTTGCCTACGATCACTTGGCAGCGAAGGAAATGGAAGTGGGGCGCTATTATCTAAAGCGGCAGCATTACAGCTCGGCGATCAACAGGTTCCAGACGGTGGTCCAGGATTTCCAGACCACCAGTCACACGGCCGAGGCCCTTCACCGGCTGGTCGAGGCATATCTTTCGCTTGGCCTCACCGACGAGGCGCAAACCGCTGGCGCCATTCTTGGTCATAACTTCCGTGGCACCGAGTGGTATGAGGACAGCTACAGGTTGCTGACCGACCAGGGGCTTGAACTCAAGTCGCGCGGCGACAACTGGCTCAGCCGGATATACCGGCAAACCATCAAGGGCGAATGGCTATAGCAATTGGGGAGGCGGGTATTGCCCGCCGACGGGACTTGGCTCATGCTGCGCGCGCTCGAGATACGCGACATTTTGATTATTGACCGGCTGGAACTCGACTTCCATGCCGGCCTGAACGTGCTGACCGGGGAAACCGGGGCGGGCAAATCGATCCTGCTGGATTCGCTGGGTTTCGTGCTGGGGTGGCGCGGGCGTGCGGATCTCGTGCGCACAGGGGCAGAGCAGGGTGAGGTGACCGCCGTGTTCGAGTTGCCGGCCGGGCATCCCGCCCTGTCCGTTCTGGACGAGGCCGGCTTGCCCACCGGGGAGGGTGAACTTATCCTGCGGCGCGTCAACCGGCGCGACGGGCGCAAGACGGCATGGATCAATGATCGCCGCTGCTCGGGCGAGGTGTTGCGCACCCTGTCCGACACGCTTGTCGAACTGCACGGTCAGCAGGACGATCGCGGGCTGCTTGATCCACGCGGGCACCGCGTGTTGCTGGATACCTATGGCGGGCATGCCGACCTTCTGGCGCAAACACGCGCGGCGTGGCGCGCGTTGTCGCGGGCGCAAAAGGATCTTGCGCAGGCGCACGACGCGCTGAGCGCGATGCGAAGCGAAGAGGAATTTCTCCGTCACGCGGTCGCCGAACTGGACGATCTCGCCCCCGAGCCAGGAGAAGAGGCCGACCTGGACAGCCGTCGACGCATGATGCAAGGCGCCGAACGTATCCGCGCGGACGTCACCCGCGCCTACCAGGTTTTGGGCAGTGACGGTGCCGAAGGGGCCATGGGCGATGCCATGCGCTGGCTGGAAGGAGTGACCGACCAGGCCGAGGGACAACTTGATGCCCCCCTGGAGGCACTTGGTCGCGCGCTTGTGGAGCTGGGCGAGGCGTCTCAGGGCGTCGAGATTGCGATGGACAACCTCAATTTCGATCCGCACGAATTGGAGCAGACCGAAGAGCGCCTGTTTGCCATCCGTGCGTTGGCGCGCAAGCACGGCGTCGCGCCTGATGACCTGGCCGGTTTCGGCTCCGCGCTGCGCGAAAAGCTGGTCGCGCTCGATGCAGGAGACGCCGATATCGCCAGTCTGACGGAGGCCCGCGATACCGCGCGCGCCACCTACGACGCCGCAGCCGTAGACCTTGGCGCTGCGCGCGCCGAGGCCGCCACGCGGCTGGATCGCGCTGTTATGGGGGAACTCGCCCCGCTCAAGATGGACAGGGCAGAATTTCGCACCCGCATCACCCCTGCGGATCCCGGCCCGGATGGCACAGATCAAGTGGCATTCGAGGTGGCCACCAACCCGGGTGCCCCCGCCGGCCCGCTGGCGCGAATCGCCTCGGGTGGGGAACTCAGCCGCTTTCTCCTGGCGCTCAAGGTTTGTCTCAGCCAGAACGCCGAGGGCGTGACCATGATCTTCGACGAGATTGATCGCGGTGTCGGCGGCGCCACGGCCGATGCCGTAGGTCGCCGCCTTGCTGCGCTGGCCGATGGCGGGCAGGTTCTGGTCGTGACCCATTCGCCTCAGGTGGCAGCGCGCGGTGCACATCACTGGCGTGTGGAAAAGGCCATCAAGGACGATCAAACGCTGTCAACCGTGGTGCCATTGGATGCCGCGCAGCGCGTGGATGAAATTGCCCGCATGGTCGCGGGTGACATGGTGACAGAGGAGGCGCGCGGTGCTGCCAGGGCGCTGCTGGACGGTGCGCCCTGATCGCGGCCAACGGCCGGCTTGTGCCAATGGCGCGGTCATTTCAATGTATCGCCGCCGGCACAACGCATCCTGAGGTGCGGGCGTCATCGGGTGCCACAGCGCAAATCGCGATGCGCCGGTCGTGCAAGGGCGCTGACGTCTCAGCCGACCTTGGCTGCCAACTCATCATAACATTCCAGCGCCTTGGCGGCATACATCATCGACGGCCCGCCCCCCATCTGGATCGACATTGACAGCACATCAGCCACCTCTTCGCGCGTGGCACCACATTTTACCAGGGTCTCGACATGCAGCACGATGCAGGCCTCGCACTTGGTGGCGATCGCGATGCCGAGCGCGACGTATTCCTTGGTCTTGAACTCAAGCGTGCCACCTTCCTTCACTGTCTTGCCCAGTGCACCGAACGCACGGGTCGTGTCGGGGATGGTCTTGTTCAGCGCACGCAACTGGTCGCGGGTGCCCGAGAGTTTGTCGTTCCAACTCATGTGTTTTCCTTCGGATGAGGCGTTTTACGCCGGCCTAGACCATGGCCTGTATAGTGGTCCTTGATCTTGATCATGTCTTCTGAAAAGCGTCGCTTCACTCCGGGTCATACCCGCGCACGATCACCAGGTCGCCGGTCGACACCGGATCGCGCAACGCCTTGGCCTTCTGGTATCCGGGCGAATCGTAGCACGCCAACGCCGCTTCGTAGCTGGGAAACTCGATCACCACGGTCCGGGCGCGGCC
>Ga0207414_1000359_pt1 | contig 20963 bp, 19 predicted proteins | sample PonA231FremontCA_2_FD_187269 | JGI IMG/M metagenome (GOLD analysis project Ga0207414, IMG submission 187269) | Marine sediment microbial community from Fremont, CA, USA - Pond A23 Sediment 1 (SPAdes) | ecosystem: Environmental > Aquatic > Marine > Unclassified | place: USA: Fremont, California...
ACGTCGCGAGCGTGGACGCCACCGCCGAGAAACTGAAAACAATCGAAGAGACAACGCTCCGCGACGGCGTCCAGAACGTGGCAATCCGAGAAATAGAGTAACGCCGGTAGAGTGCCGCCGCGGACGGCGATAGAACGTGTTCCGGTGTTCGGACGCTCTGTAGACGAATGTCCGATCAACGTTGGTGCCGAGTGAATAAAATAAATACAGTAATATTAGGTGAATAAGGGATAATATAAAAAGGGAAAAAGAAAAGAAGCAAACGCATGAGTGGTTCAGAAGCTACGGATTCGAGAAACGAATCCGTCGTGCTGTACGGTATCGAAGACAGACCACCGTTAGGGGAGGCGATCCCGCTCGGTATTCAACATGTTTTGGCGATGTTCCTCGGGAACGTCGCGCCGCCGCTAATCCTCGCGGGCGCGGTCGGTTCCGTGACTGGGGAGACGACGTTTCTGGTCCAGATGGCGCTGATCGTCGCCGGCGTCGCGACGCTCGTTCAGGCTTTTCCCATCGGTCCGGTCGGTGCTCGACTCCCGATCGTCATGGGGACGAGTTTCGCCTTTCTGGGTCCGCTGATCGGGATCGGAAGCGAATTTGGTTTAGCAGCGGTGTTCGGGACAGCGTTGCTAGCCGCACCCGTCGAAATGGTTATGGGAGTCACCCTTGATCGATTCCGGCGGTACTTCCCGCCGTTGGTCACGGGGATCGTCGTGATGCTGATCGGACTGACGCTCATGCCGACTGGGATGGACTACGCCGCCGGCGCGTCCGCAGGGCCGGGGGCAGAGGGCTACGGTTCCTTCCTCAATCTCGGCCTCGCGGGACTCGTTCTCCTAACGACGCTCATCCTCAACCAGTTCTTCGAGGGGTTTCTGCGCGTCATTAGCGTCTTCGTTGGCATCGCCCTCGGCTACCTCGTGGCGATCGCGCTGGGTGTCGTCGACTTCTCAGGCGTCGCAACGGCCGGGTGGATCACCGTTCCGGTCCCGCTGAAGTACGGGCTTTCGTTCCCGCCGAGCGCCGTCCTCACGATGGCATTTCTATACATCGTGACCGGTATGGAGACGATCGGTGACATCTCCGGGACCGTCTCGGCGACGGGCCGGGATGCGACGAAGGAGGAACTCCGCGGGGGGTTGCTCGCCGATGGTGTGATGAGTATGTTTGGGGCTGTGTTCAACGCGATGCCGAACACCTCGTTCTCGCAGAATGTCGGCCTGGTGAACTTTACGGGCGTCGCGAGCCGCTACGTTGTCGGGATCGGCGGCGTCGCTCTGATCATCCTCGGGTTCGTTCCGAAGATCGGTGCGGTCGTCTCCGCGATGCCGGATGCCGTCCTCGGAGGTGGCGCGTTGATCCTATTCGCGATGATTTTCTCGTCCGGCGCGCGCATTATCGTCCAGAACGTGACGCTCGATCACCGAAACTCGACGATCCTCGCGCTGTCAATCGCGCTCGGACTCGGCGTTTCGCTTCGCCCCGAACTCCTGGCAAACTTCCCCGGGGAAGTCCAGACGCTGTTCGGCTCCGCACTCGTCACTGGCGGTATCTCCGCGCTCGTTCTCAACGTGGTCCTTCCCGGTGGTGGCGTCGGGCTCGGACCGACGGAGCACACCGACGGGCTTACGCCGGAAATGCCGATGCAGATCGACGAGGAGATGGCCGACACCGCGTCGGACGACGACTGATGTGCGACGCCGTATCCGCCGGAAACAGATATACCACACGTGACACAGCAACAAACATCTAAACACGTACGCTCAAACGGAAGCCGTATGATCAACAGCCAACCCTGGGGTGTGTCCGACCGGGAGCTATACGAACGGCTTCGAGCGCTCCGGACGGCGGACGTCGATGCCGCTGTCGCGTCTGTCGTCGACGTGGCAGGATCGGCCTACCGCCGTCCCGGCGCGAAACTCGTAGCGCCGACTGACGGGAATGCACTCGGTGCCATCACGGCCGGCTGTCTCGACGGTCCCGTCGCGAAACTCGCGGTTGAGGCTCGCCGCTCCGGGGAGATGGCGCTCGAAACGTTCGATCTGACTGGCAACGACTGGGGGCTCGGTGTCGGCTGCAACGGCGTCATCGACGTGTTCGTCGAACCCCTCGATGACTCGATCGATCCGATGCTCCGGTCGCTCGAAAACGGCGACCCCGCAGCGGCACTCACTGTCGTGAAGAGCGACGACAGCGCGGTCCCGGTCGGCGCCCGAACCGTCTGCACCGACGCGGGAGTCGAAACCGATAATACCCGCTCGGCCCTCCCGGATGACGCACTCATGAAGCTGCGGGACACCGCCGAGGCGGCTCGAGGGGACGGTACGAGCACGCTCGCGTCGGTGACTCGGGAGGCGGGTGATCTCCGCGTGTTCGTCGACGGGGTCGAACCCGCCCCCGAACTCCTCCTGTTCGGCGCCGAGGAGGACACGGACGCGGTCGCCAGTTTCGGTGCCGAGGTCGGCTTCCGCGTGACCGTCGCGTCGCCGCGCGGGGGGCGGGCCGACCCGGAGGACTTCTCGGGCGCGGACCAGGTCCATGCGATCCACCCGACGGACGTCGATTCCCTCGTGGAGACGGGCGGCCGGACGTACGCCGTGCTCCTCTCACACAACCTCGTCGACGACCGGCTCGCTCTGACGACGCTACTCGAAGGGACCGAGATTCCGTATATCGGTGTGATGGGACCGCGCAAGCGGTTCGAGGAGCTCCGCGAGACGGCCGTCAAGGACGGCTGGTCGTTCACGCGGGCGGAACTCGACCGCATCTCCGCGCCGGTGGGGCTCGATCTCGGCGACGGCACCCCGACGGGGATTGCCATGAGCATCGTCTCGGAGGTGCTCGCAGCGGCAAACGACGCCGACGGCGGCCGCCTCAGCGAGCGGTCGGGACCGATCCACGCCCGGCAAGAGCCGAGTAGATCTGAGCGATCCCAATGAGTTCGAGAATTAGTCGAACGTAGTATGTATTGCGCGAAGAACGTATATAATTGAAGTGTTAACAAAGGGTAGCACACGATGCGCAAAAACGAGTCAGCAGACACGATTCAGCTCCACATCGACGGTGAGAGCGAACAGTTCGATATCGAGCCCGGCGAGACGCTCATGTCGGCGCTTCGCCGGGCGGGCCACTACAGCGTCAAGAACGGCTGTGACGAAGGCGTCTGTGGGGCCTGCAACGTGATTTTGGGTGATGAGGGCCTCACTCGGTCCTGTCTCATCCCCGCTGTGAGCTGTGACGGTGCCGAGGTGATGACTGTCGAAGGGTTGCTTGACGACGAGGGGGAACTCCACCCACTGCAGGAGGCGTTTCTCGACCACGGGGCCGCACAGTGTGGGTACTGCATCCCTGGGGTGTTGCTCTCGGGGTACGACCTCCTCCAGCGGAATCGAGACCCGACCGAAGAAGAGATCGCGGACGCATTGAGCGGGAATATCTGTCGCTGCACCGGCTATGTCCAGCAGATCGAAGCGATACAGGCTGCGGCCGAGCGTCTCCGTGATGTGGAGTCGACGGTCGGGGGCGAGTCATAAATGACTCCGCCGGAGCTTGCTAATGACGACGACGAGCCCGAAGAGCCCGGAGTTGGGTCCGGGAGAGCGACTGCAGGGGCCACCACGACGGCCGTTGGCGAGAGCGTCGAAAAGGTCGACGGCTGGGGGCTCGTAACCGGCAAAGCCCGCTACACCGACGACATCCCGACGGCGAACGCGCTCGAAGGACGCCTTCTCCGGAGCCCACATCCCCACGCCCGCGTCCGGTCGGTCGACACCGAGGCCGCCGAAGCACTCGATGGGGTCGAAGCGGTACTCACACACGAGGATGTCCCGGACGAGCGGTTCACACGAACCGGGTTTCCGTATCCAGCCCCGGCCCCCTTCGACGAACGCGTACTGAACGAACGGGTGCGACACGTCGGCGAACCGGTCGCCGCGGTCGCGGCGCGTTCGGTCGACACCGCCGAGCGGGCGCTCGAAGCGATCGATGTCGACTATGAGGTGTTGGAATGCGTAGTGGATCCCGAGGAGGCGATGACGCCGGACGCGCCGACGCTGCACCCCGAGCCGTACGAAAACCCACAGGAAAACGCGGCGCCCCAGCGTAACGTCGTCTGTGAGACCCGCCACGAGGAGGGTGATATCGAAGCCGGGTTCGAGCAGGCGGATGCGGTTATCGAGGGCGAATACGAGAGCCAGATCGTCCAGCAACTACCGATGGAGACGAACACCACGATCGCGTGGATCGACGACCGCGAGCGGCTGGTGCTCCGGACGACGACGCAGGTTTCACACATCTGCCGGGACAAGATCGCCCGAGCGTTCGACCTCAACCGGACGGACGTGAAAGTTATTAAGCCCCGCGTCGGCGGCGGCTTCGGCGTCCGACAGGACACGGTCCCGAACCAGTTCATCTGTGCGGCCCTGGCGTTGGCGACCGGGCGAAGGGTTCGATTGAAGAACACCCGCAAGGAGGACCTCCACGTTTCCCAGACCCGCCACGCCCAGACGGTCGAGATCAAAACCGGCGTCCGCGAGGATGGCACGATCACCGCGATGCACGTCGACATCACGTCGAATACGGGCGCGTACGGCTGTCACGCCCTCGCAGTGCTTTCGAACGCCGCTCACGAGCCAATGTCCGTCTATCCGGTCGAGAACCGCCTCTTTACCGGGCGGGCAGTCTACACCAACATCACCCCCGGCGGAGCGATGCGTGGCTACGGTGCCGTGCAGGGCACGTTCGGAGTCGAAAGCCACATAGATGCGGTCGCCGACGCGATCGGGATGGGTCCCGTCGAACTTCGTCGCCACAACGTCATCACGGAGGGAGAGGAGAGCTTCGAACCCCCGAACAGTGAGAGCAAGTCGAAGCTCGAATCCGTTGGGGTCTCGGAGTGTCTCGACCGCGCCTGTGGGGCTATCGGCTGGTCCGACGGTCCGGATCGACCGAATGAGGACCGCTACGAGCGCGGCTACGGCGTCGCCTTGTCCATGGCCAAATCGGGCGTCCCGAACAGCGAGTACTCTCGTTGTTCCATCACGCTGGAGGACGACGGCACCCTCACCGTCCGGATCGGTGTCGGAGACACCGGACAGGGGTCGGAGACAGTGATGGGACAGATCGCGGCCAGCGTCTTCGGCCTCGATATCGGGTCGGTTCACGTCAAGGCCGACGACACCGACGCGACGCCGTGGGACAACGGGGCATACGCGAGCAGCACCACGTACATAAGTGGGAACGCAACGGAGAAGGCGGCCCGCGACCTCGCGGAAACGGTCCGAGAACTCGCGGCTGAGTGGCACGATACCGATCCGGGCGCTATCGAGGTAGCGGACGGGGACGTCGTGTTCCCGGACGGGACGTCGACATCGCTCGAATCGTTCGCTGCGGAGGCCTTCGAGGGTGTTCGGGGGCCGAAACGACGGCTCATCGGTACCGGCGAGCATTTCACCGCGCTGTCTCCGAAGCCGTTCGCGGCCCAACTCGCCGAAGTCGAGGTCGATACCGAAACGGGCGAGTTCGAGGTGCTGCGGCTGGTGAATTCGGTCGACTGCGGGCAGGCGCTCAACCCTGCGAACGTGCGTGGACAGATCATCGGCGGCGCGATCATGGGGCTCGGACAAACGCTCTCGGAGACGCTGTCCTTCGACGAGGACGGCACGCCGGAGATCCGCGGGCTCCGGGATTACGAGGTGATACACGCGCCAGACCTGCCGGATATCGAGACCGAGATTGTCGAGACGTACGAGCCGACCGGTCCATACGGTGCCAAAAGCGTCGGGGAAGTGTCCGTTCTCGGTCCGTCTCCGGCGGTCGCGAACGCCGTCAACGACGCGGTCGGGGTTCGAATCACCGAATTACCGATCACTGCGGCGAAGGTTCGGGACGGGCTCGAGGAGGGCAGGTAAATGTCGAGTCAGCTTCCTGTCGAGTACCACGAGGTCGAGAGCGTCGAACGAGCGGTCGAGATGCTCGTCGGCGAACCGGAAACACGGATCGTGGCGAGCGGTTACTCGCTCGTTCCGCTCCTGAAAGACGGTATCGAGACGCCCGATCGGCTCGTCGATATCAGCGGGATCGACACGCTCCGCGGGATCTCGAGAGAGAACGGAGCGACGGTTATCGGCGCGCTGACGACACACGTCCGGATCGCGGCAGCTACACCTGTCCGCGAACGAGCTCGCGCACTCGCCGAGGCGACCGATTCCGTGGGCGATTATCAAGCGAAACATCAGGGGACGATCGGAGGAAACCTCGTGGTCGCTGATCCAAAATACGACGCGCCGGCCGCCGTACTCGCACTTGACGGTACGGTCGGTATCCGGGGTCCGGACGGCCGGCGACGAGTCGACATCGACGAGTGGTTCCGCGGGCCGAGCGAAACTGCCATTGAACCGGACGAGTTGGTCACCGAACTCGTCGTCCCGGACGCGGCGCGGAGCGGGTATGTCCGGAAGTCTGCGTACTCCGGGTACGCGGTCGTGAGCGTCGCCGCCGCCCTCGAGACCGACGGCAACCGCGTCGAATCGGCACGGGTGGCAGTCAACGGCGCTAAGCCGTATCCGATCCGCCTCCCGGAGGTCGAGGACACGCTCGTTGGGGGACTACTCGACGATGGCTTGCGAACACGGGCCGCCGGGGCCGCACTATCCGACGTCGATCCCGAGTCACTGCTGGCGGACGACGACGGCGCTGGAGCACATCGACTCCGGCTCGTCCGGTCGTACTGTCGGGAGGCGCTCGAACGCGCGTCCGCGGCGCCCACAGAACATCAATAACGGCGGTCGTTCTCAGTCGAGGCCGACGCGCTCGATGACGGCTTTGGCGGCCTCGGTTGCGTCGATCAGCACGTCCTTGGTCTCGCCGAGCGTCCGGACCTCACGGTCGGACATGACGACATCGCCCGCACACAGAACCGTGTCGACCTCGAAGCCCTGGGCGCCGGTCACGAGTGCGAACACCGGGTCCGGCGCCGGGGTGAGGTGTGGCTGGTCCATGTCGACGATGGCGAGGTCGGCCTGTTTGCCCGCCTCGATCGAACCGAGATCGTTCTCGCGGCCGATCGCGCGTGCGCCATCGATAGTGACCATATCAAACGCCGTCGCCGCATCGAAGACGCCCGCGTCCCGGTGGAACCCCTTATGTGCCGCAAAGACTGCCCGAATGTCATTTAGTGGGTTGACCGTGTCACTGAGGTTCGCGTTGTCCGTGCCGAGACCGACGGTGGCACCGCAGTCAAGCAGGTCGACGACCGGTGCGAACCCGGTGGCCAGTCGCATGTTGGCGAAGAAGTTGTGGGCGACCGTGGTGTCCGACTCGGCCAGGATCCGCGCGTCGCCCCGGTCAATCTGGACGCAGTGCCCGAGGAGGGTTCGCTCGCCTAGATACCCGATGTTTCGGAGGTACTCGATGCTGGATAGCGCGGGGCCCCGCGTCTGTGCTTCGGCTTCCGCAACGTGGGCCGTCGTCATGACGTCATACTCCTCGGCGAGTCGGATAGCCCCCTGAAACCCCTGCGTTGTCGTCGTTTCGACGACGATCGGCGCCGGCCAGACCGACTGGCGGCCGCCAGCGCGGCCGTGGTGTGAGTCCATCAGCGATTCGACGTTGCTGAGAGCGGTCTCCGTCCCGATAGTCAGATAGTCCGCTGGAGGATGATCCACGGACGGTTCGCGGGCCATAATATCAGATAGCAACGATTCAAACGCCTCGTCGGGTGGATCGTCGGCGAAGCCGGCGCCATAGACGGATCTGATCCCCGAGTCCGCGTAGGTGTCGAGTTTGGCTTCGATCCCCGCTATGTCGTCCCAGACGATTTCGGTATCGTTCTCGACGAACGTCGTCACGCCCGCTTGGATGGCTTCAGTGCAGTACAGCGCCGCAGCGGCAGCGTGCTCGTCGGGTTCCATCGCGACACAGGCCGGGCGCTTGACGTTGTACAGCCAGTCGTACAGCCCGCGATCCGCGCTGTATGCGCCCCGGAGGATGATGTCGGAGACGTGAGTATGGGCGTTGATCAGTCCGGGAATCACCGCACCGCCGTCGGCGTCGATACGTCGCTCGTAGTCGTATTCAGCCTCCAGTTGGGCTGCCGGTCCCACGGCGGCGATCAAGTCGTCCCTGATGAGGACAGCTCCATCCGGGATCAGTTCCCGGTTGGCGTTCTGGGTGACGATCAGCCCGTTCGAGACGAGCGTCTTCGTCATCGGAGCGGCCCCGCTGTGTCCCGCCCGTGGTCGGTCGACCGAGAGAGAGCAGTCGTCCCGCGTCTGTCCGATTCAATATCGACCATACTGTACCCTCTCGGCCAAACAACTAAATGTTTATGTGATTCGAACGCGGTTATATTGGCATCTCAAATGATACTGTCCGTTTCGGATTCCACAGCCAGGGTCGCGTTCGCGGCTCCAAGCGTCGATCCGTCTCGGGGGTCCCTAAAAAATGAGACACCCCGTTCAGTGAACGACGGATGAGTAGTTCGGATAAGATCGTCGGGGCCGTCCTGCTCGCGGCGGGTCAAAGCGAACGGTTCGGCCCCGAGAACAAACTGTTGGCGGCCGTCGATTGTCGGTCGGTCGTCCGGAACGCAGCCCGGACACTACTGGCTGCTCCTCTCGACGAACGGGTCGCGGTTGTCGGTCACGACGCCGCCGCTGTCCGTGAGGCGCTTCCTGAGGGGTTTACTATCCGATATAATGATCGGCATAGAGAGGGGCAACACACCTCGGTTCGCGCGGGTACTGCGGCAGCCCGGAAAGCCGGGTGGGACGGAGCTCTCTTCGCGCTCGGCGACATGCCCGCGGTTGATCCAACGACTGTCGACGCGCTGTTGAAATCGTTCACGGACGAGCCGGGGTCGATCGTGGTCCCAACCGAAAGCGGGAGCCGTGGGAACCCCGTGCTCTTCGGTGCGTCACACTTCGACGCGCTCGCCGAGGTGACGGGCGATCGGGGCGGGCGGGCGCTCATCGCGGCCTGTCCCGACGTGGTCCGTGTTCCAGTCGACGATACCGGTATTCACCGCGATGTCGACAGGCCGGAAGACCTCAACTCCGTTCGCGAGTGACTAACGGTTCGCGGAGAGAGGTTTATATCCCTCCGAACGGTGCCGGTACGTATGCCGATTGATACTGTCATCGCGGGCGGTACTGTCGTGTCCCCATCGTCGACGTTCGACGCCGCGGTCGCCGTCGATGACGGGGCTATCGTCGCCGTCGGCGACGAGGGCGACCTCCCCGACGCGGGCACCCGGATCGACGCGACGGGCCAGTTGGTCATGCCCGGAATCGTCGACCCGCACGTCCACATCGACGATCACGTCTCGGTCGATAGCTACCGCACGGCGACGAGCGCTGCGGCACTCGGCGGCGTCACTACGGTCATCGATTTCGCGTGGCAAGCGTACGAGGGGGAGGAGAGCCCCTGGGACGAACCGGCCCCGCTGGCCGACGGGGTTGAGCGAAAGCGCGACAACCACCGGGAGGCGCTCGTCGACTTCGGCCTCCACGGCGGCATCCTCCGGGAGGGCGATGACCTCTTCGCGGAGATCCCCGAGCTTGTAGCGGCCGGCGTGACGTCGTTCAAGATGTACACCGCCTACGAATTCGGCGTTTCGAACGGGTACCTTCGGCGGGTCTTCGACGCGCTGGCGGAGCACGGGGCTGTCGGCGTCGTCCACACGGAGGACGACTCGGTGTGTCGATCCCTCGTAGCGGAGCTTCGAGCGGCGGGCAAAGATGCCCCCGAGGCGTATCCCCAGTCCCGGCCGGACTACGCGGAAGCGATGGCCGCCGAGGACGCGGTTCGGATCGCCACCGAGACGGGGGCCAAGTACTACGGTGTTCATACAACTTCCCGAAAGGCGGCCGCCGCCATCGCAGAGTTTCGGGAAGACGGGTCACGGGTCCGGGCGGAAACCTGTACGCACTACACGACCCTCGACGAATCGATCCACCGCGAGCTCGGCAACCTCCCGAAGATCGCGCCGCCGATCCGGTCGCCGGATGACGTCGAAGCCATGTTCGAGTTCCTTCGCCGCGGCGTGTTGAGCGTCGTCTCGACGGATCACGTCGCACAACGCCGCTCAAGCAAGGAGAACCGACCGTGGTGGGAGGGTCCCTACGGCGCGAACGGCCTGCAGGCGAGTCTCCCGGTGTTCCACGACGAGGCGGTCAACGAGCGGGGACTGAGCTACCCCGTTCTCGTCCGCCTCATGAGTACGAACCCGGCGGAGACGTTTGGCCTCCCGCAGAAGGGGACGCTCGATCCCGGGACGGACGCCGACATCGTCCTGTTCGACCCCGAAGCGACGGACACAATCACCGCCGAGGACAACGCCTCCGAGGCCGATTACTCGATTTACGAGGGCCGGGAGGTGACGGGACAGGTCACGAAGACGCTCGTCCGCGGCGAGGTAGTCGCCGAGGACGGCGCGGTCGTGGGCGACCCCGGACACGGAGAGTTCATCGAACGGGAGGTCCCGGACTGGTGCGCGTGACAGCCGACCGGACCGGGCCCGAGGGGATTCTTTAATTTGCCGGAGCGAGCATCGAACGACGATGGCAGACCTAACGATCGACGACCTCAACCGCCTTGACGAGGAGGTCTTCGTCGACGAACTAGATGACGTGTATGAACACTCCCCGTGGGTTCCCGAACGGGTACTCCCCGAACGGCCGTTCGACTCGCTCGCGGAGTTGCGGGAAGCGATGCGAAGGGTGGTCGATGAGGCGTCCCGAGAGACGAAACTGGAACTACTCCGGTCGCACCCCGATCTCGGCGATCAAACCGGAATCACGGAGTCGTCGGAAAAAGAGCAGGCCTCCGCAGGCCTCGATCAGCTCTCACCGGAGATGTACGAAGCGTTCCAGCGGCTGAACGACCGATACCGGGGGGCGTTCGGGTTTCCCTTTATTATGGCCGTCAAGAACGAATCGCCGAAGGCGATCAAGGAAGCGATGGAAACGCGGGTCGAGCAGACGGAATCCGAGGAGTTCCGGACGGCAATCGCGGAGGTGCACACGATCGCTCGGTTCCGGCTCGAAGAGCGATTCTCCACGTGAGGACGCCGCAGTGCGCTCCGTTCGGCATCGGTGGCTGGCACAATGACATCCTCCCCGGCGTGGACAGAGCGGGATCGAAGATCCCGCAGGCAGTCGGGCGTAGTCGTTCGAAAGGCGCTCGCGCCTTTCGTGATGACGAGAGAGCTCCGCTCTCGTCAACGCCGTGAAGACGGGATTCTCTCGCTGAATTACGATAGCGCTCTCAACGGCTACCGCAGTCGCGTTTCGGAACGGCGAACGGAACTCCTCTGGGGTATAACTATCATATTGTTTTCCGAAATTTCACTTTAGCTGATCAATGTTGTTCGAACACGAGGATTTTTGTATAGAGATGTAGATAATGTGGACGACAGATGACGGCTAATCAGAAGCAACTGGCGAGTAGTGACGCGGAGGGCTCGGAGCGTCGAATGAACTACGGCAAGGAGAAGATCGTCGTCTATCGGACGTATGCGACGCCGTTGACCGGGATCGAGCCGATTCCGGAATCTGAGTTCGACGGGCGCGAGAACGTCCTCTTCGGGTTGGATGTCCGCGTCCAGGTCGAGGGCGAGGCGTTCCTGCCCTCGTTTACCGACGGGGACAACAGCATGGTGGTGGCGACCGACTCGATGAAGAACTTCGTCCACCACCACATGGGAGAGTATGACGGCGCCACAGTCGAGGGATTCCTTGAGTACGTAGGGCGAGAGTTTCTGGCCACGTACGAACAGATGGAGGCGATCACTGTCTCCGCGGACGAAATCCCGTTCGACGAGCGACCAGTCCCCGAAGGCGACGGGTTCGAGCCGAGCGAACTGGTCTATGGGGTGTCTGACGACGAGTCGGCGTACGGTGAGATACGGCTCGAACGGGGCGAGGACGGGACGGAGATAGTCGCCCAAACGAGCGGCGTGACCGGGATCGAACTGGTGAAAGTGAAGGACAACTCCTTCACTGACTTCGTGCAAGACGAATACACGACCCTTCCGGAACGGGAAAACCGAACGCTGTACATCGAACTCGATATCTTCTGGGCATACGACGACGCCGAGGCGGCACTCGGCGAAGAGCCTGCACGATATGTTCCGGCCGAGCAGGTCCGGGACATCGCACAGGTCGTGTTCGATGAACACGACGTAAATTCGATCCAAGATCTGATCCACCGGATTGGACTCCGCGTCCTCAAGCGGTTTCCACAACTCGAGTCGGTCAACTTCGAGTCGAAGAACAAGACTTGGATCGGGGTGCGGACGGACCTCGACGGTGATGCGAAGGTGCTCCGCGAGCCGGATATCCCAACCGGGTTTCAGCAGTTTTCCGTCGACAGCAGCGACTTGGAGGACGACGTGTGAGCGCCGGGCTGACCACCCACGTTCTTGATACGAGCCAGGAAGGGCCCGCCGAAGGCGTTGATGTGACGCTACAGCGCGTCGGCGACGACGGCGACGTGGAACCGATCGCCGAGGGCACGACCAACGACGACGGGCGACTCGACGAGCCACTCTTGACCCCGGAGTCCATCGAGGAGGGGACGTACGAGTTGCTGTTCGACGTGGGTAAGTACTACCGGAGCGGTCCCTCGGGATCGACGTTTCTGGAAACCGTTCCGGTTCGGTTCATCATCGACGACGCTGAGGAGCACTATCACGTCCCGCTTCTGTTGTCTCCGGGGGGCTATACGACGTACCGGGGAAGCTGAGAGGGCAGCCATCCGGCCACGTGAGTAATAAAACGCCGTCGAAATCACGCGGTCCTCTTAGAATCGGGCGCTCAAGAGGGGACTTCGCCGTCGACCGATTCGACGTAACTGCTCATCTCTTGGAAGAGGAACTCGTCGCTTTCGCCCTCGAACTCGGTTCCGGCCCAGATGTCGAGCGATCCCTCAACGATCTCGGCTCTGGTCGCGGCAACCTCGTCTCTAACGTCCTGTGAGACATCCGGTCCCCAGTCGTCGATGCTACAGATCCCCGACTCGAGCCCCTGCCAGTAGGCGTCGGCTTCCCACTCGTCGTCTCTGACGGCCTCGACAGTCGGTCCGTAGAACTCTTCCCAGTGCCAGATCGGCGAGGTGAGGTAGTGCTCTCCGGCCTGCTCGCCCATCGGCGCGTCGTAACCCGTCGCCCAGATTCCGGCGTCGGCCGCTTCGGTCAGCGCCGCCGGCGAGTCTTGATGTTGTGCCATCACGTCGACGTCCTCGTCCAACAGTGCGCTGGCAGCCTCGCTCTCGCTCGGTGGGTCGAACCAGGTGTTAGTCCATCTGACCTTCGTCGAAACGGCGTCGTTGACCGACGCGGCACCGAGCGTGTACGCGTTGATCCCCCGGACGACCTCGGGAATCGGGAACGCGGCCACGTATCCGAGCGTATCCGTCTCTGAGACAAGCCCCGCGGCCTGACCGGCGAGATAGCGGGCCTCGTAGATCCGACCCATGAATCGCCCCATGTTTTCGAGGGTCGTGTAGCCAGTGTTGTGCTCGAAGTAGACGTCGGGATACTCCTCGGCCACCGTCGCCATCGGATCTTGGTACCCGAACGTACACCCGAAAATAATGTCCACGCCGCTGTCGGCGTACTGTCGGAACACCTGTTCCGATTCCTCCGGCGCGACGGCCTCCGTGAAGCGGGTCTCCAGCCAGTCGTACTCCGATGCGACCGCCTTCCGCCCTTCGTTGTGCGCCCAAGACCAACCGAGGTCGCCGACCTCGGAATTGAACACCCACGCTGCGGTGATTTCGGCGTCGCCGCCGGTGTCGGTGCTTTCCTCAGAGTTCGCGCCGTTGCCGGCGTCCGTACTGTCGGTGCAGCCAGCGACGGTCAACGCGGTTGCCGCTCCGAGCCCTCTGAGCACGTTCCGCCGGGACGTATGATTCGTCATTGGCACGCGTTCGCCTCCAGCAGCCTGTCTATCATGGTACTAATCACGTCTTTTCATGCGGTAATCCAACTGCACAGTCATAAAGATGATCGTATGGACGAGTTTTGCGAGTTATATTGAACAGAGACGACGCGTTCGGCGGCGGCTTCGGTGGATTGCACAGAGATTCGGCTACTGAGGGGTCGAGTAAGCCACGGTGTCGGACACATAATCCAACATAGTTTCGTCTATAACGAATTTCACGCCGTATGTATTGTGAGATACCGGTAGAAAAATTTATGTTTGTCTGTTCGCGATGGTATATCGTGAGAATGCGCGATGTCTGAGCCACCATTCTTAGAACTAGACGGTATTCTGAAGCAGTTTCCTGGTGTGGTCGCGAACGACCACGTGGACTTGCGCGTCAAACGCGGCGAAATTCATGGATTGCTCGGGGAAAACGGGGCGGGAAAGAGTACGCTAATGAAGATTCTGTACGGGCTGTACACGCAGGACAGCGGTACGATCTATCTTGATGGAGAACGTCTCGAACTAGCGTCACCGCAGGACGCGATCGACGCTGGAATCGGGATGGTTCACCAGCACTTCCAGTTGATCCCGCGTTTGAGCGTGGCCAAGAACGTCGTGCTGGGGGAGCGAGAACCTGCGAGTGCGTTCCGGGTGGACGGGACATCTGGGGGCCTGTTGCCCGAGTCGGTCCGGTCGAACAGCATCGTCCAATCGCTCGCACAGCTGTTTTCACTCGGACTCGACGTTCCAAAGCGGCGGATTCAGCAGTTGGCCGACCAGTACGGCTTCGATATCGACCCCGACGCGAAGGTGTGGGAGCTCGGTGTCGGCCAACAACAACGCGTCGAGATCCTCAAGGCTCTTTATCGAGACGTCGATCTTCTCATTCTCGACGAGCCAACGGCCGTCCTGACGCCGACCGAGGCCGAACAGCTGTTCGATTCGTTGGAGCGCCTCGCCGCGGAAGGCCTCTCGGTCATTTTTATCACGCACAAACTCACTGAGGTTGAGTCGGTCGTCGACAGGGTGACTATCCTCCGGGACGGAGAGAACGCCGGAACTGCCGCCGTTTCGGACGTGAGCAAGGCGGACCTCGCGGAGATGATGGTTGGCCGCGAAGTCCTCTTCGACATCGAACGGGACGGAGCCGAACGCGGTGAGCCGGTTCTCGAACTGCGGAACGTCGGCGCCGAGAGCGACCGGGGGATCGAAGCGCTCTCGGGGATCGACCTCACGGTACGGGAAGGCGAGGTAGTCGGCGTCGCCGGCGTCAGCGGAAACGGACAGAAGGAACTAGCCGAGGTCACGGCGGGAATCCGGGATGTCACTGCCGGTAGTATTCGGATCGGAGGCAGCGACCTCGCCGGTGCGACGCCGAAGGAGTTCGTCGAGAAGGGTATCTCGTTCGTCCCGGAGGACCGCCTCCGGTACGGCTGCGCGGCGGAACTCCCGATACTACACAACGCGGTGATGAAGGAGTTCACCGATACCCGATTCGGCGGGAAGGCGAGTCTGAACTACGACGAACTGACCGCCTACGCCGAAACACTCGTCGAGGAGTTCGACGTTCGGGGCGTCGACAGCGTGGCCGAAACAAAGGCGGGAGACCTCTCGGGCGGGAACCTACAGAAATTGATTCTCGCCCGGGAGATCAGTCGCGATCCGGACCTCTTGATCGCCAATCAGCCCACTCGGGGGGTCGACGTGGGTGCGATCGAATTCATACGTGAGGCGCTGCTCGAACAGCGACAGAACGGCACCGGGACCCTCCTCATCTCGGAGAACCTCGACGAAATCATGGACTTGAGCGACAGGATCCTCGTTATTTACGAGGGGGAGTTCGTTCACGAGACGACGCCCGAGGCTGCCGACCGCGACCGGATCGGGCTCGAAATGAACGGCGGCGGGGCCGGAAACGACACCGATGACCGACCGAAGCGCGGTAGTAGTCGCTCACCGACGCCGGTTGCGACCGAACACGGGGCTAAGCGCCGATGAACGCGACCGTGGACGTGACTGCCCGCGAGGAAACGCCCCCGTGGCTTGAGTACGCGGCCCCGATTTTCACGGTACTGGCAGCGTTGGGGGTCGGTGCGTTGGTCCTCCTCGTGATCGATGTCAATCCGATCGAAGCGTACTCGCTCATGCTCGTTGAGACTCCGACGAGCCGACAGGGACAGACGGATATCTTGATTACCGCGGTACCGTTAGTGCTCGCTGGTCTGGCGGTGTATCTGCCGCTGAAAGCCGGGCTGTTCAATATTGGTGCTGAGGGGCAACTGGTGTTCGGGGCCCTTGCTGGTACGTGGGTCGGGCTGAACGCATCTCTGCCCGGGTACGCACTCGTACCATTGATGTTTCTCGCGGCGGCAGGCGCCGGGGGGCTACTGGCAGCCATTCCGGCGTGGCTGCGCGCCAAGTGGGACATCAACGAGATCATCACTTCGCTTTTGTTGTCCTTCATCGCGCTGGAGCTTCTCAGCTACGCGGTCCGCGGACCGATGAAGGGAGCGACCGGCAACTTCCCGCAGACGGCTCAATTCTCCGAGGCGGCGACGTTACCGACGCTGTATGGGCGCGTCCACGTCGGCCTCGCCGTCGCGCTGGTGCTCGTGGTATTGACGTACGTCCTGATGACTCAGACGCGGCTCGGGTTCGAGATCAATTTCGTGGGCTCGAACGACGAAGCCGCGGTACAGGCCGGGATGAGCAAGTACAAGCTGTATCTGTTTGTGTTCGTCCTCGGCGGTGCCTTCGCTGGGATCGGCGGGATCGGAGAGATAGCGGGCGTTCAGGGGCGCCTTCGCGCCAGCTTCGAGCCGGGATACGGGTTCACCGCGATCCCTATTGCCCTGCTCGGCCGCGGGAGCGCGATCAAGGTGTTGTTTGCGGGTCTGTTCTTCGCGCTTCTGTTCACCGGCGGGACGACCATGGAGGTCTTTCTCGGTATCCCGGCGGCACTCGTCGATGTCATTCAGGCGCTTATTATCCTGTTTTTAATCACCGGTGAGTTTTTCAAACAGTACCGCGTCGGCCTCCGTTTCAAGCGCGAGACGCCATCAACGACAGCCAACGCCACACGGGGGGACGACTGATGGCTGGGTTCATCGCCGGCCTGCTCGGCGCGACCGTTTCCGTGGCGACCGTATTCATCTTCGCCGGCCTAGGTGAACTGATAGCCGAACGCGCTGGCGTTCTCAACCTCGGCGTCGAGGGGATGATGCTCGGTGGCGCACTCGGGGGGTTCGTCGTCACCGTGTTGACCGAAAGCCCGTGGCTCGGGTTCTGTGTCGGTATCGGCGTCGGAATGCTTCTAGCCGGTATTCACGCGTTTCTCTGTGTCACGCTGAAGGCGAACCAGGTTATAAGCGGGGTTATGTTGACTCTGCTCGGAACGGGGCTCACGACGTTTTACGGCGCCGGATGGGTGGACCGGAGCATCGACGGCTTTTCGGAGGTCACTGTACCGCTCGTCGGCCAGTACCTTATCCAAATCCCGGTGATCGGCGAGGCGCTGTTCAGCAACACGCCGACGGATTACATCGCGCTCGCGCTCGTCCCAGCCGTGTGGTACCTTCTCAACCGGTCGAACCTCGGGGTGGAACTTGTCTCGGTCGGCGAGGATCCCGAGATGGCGGACACTATGGGCGTTTCAGTGTTCAAACTCCGCTATCTGGCCGTGGTGATCGGCGGCGGATTTGCGGGCGCCGCCGGCGCGCACCTCTCGCTTGCGTTCTCACAGCTGTGGGTACCCGGCATGACCGCCGGCCGCGGCTGGATCGCCGTCGCGCTCGTCATCTTTGCTCAGTGGCGGCCCACTCGGATGCTCGCCGGGGCGTACCTGTTCGGCATGCTAGATGCACTCCAGTTGCGGTCACAAGCGCTGTCCGTCTCCGTCGGGGCCGACACGCCCTTCGCGGGTCTCATCAACGCTGCCCTCGAGTTCGTGATGAATGCACAGATCATGTCGACGTACCCCTACGTGGCAACCATTATGATCCTCTCGTACGCAGTTATCAGGACCGAGAGCAGCCAACTGGCGGTTCCGTCCGCACTGTTGGAATCCTACAGCCGCGAGACGGACTGAGTGCTCGGGCGGAGGGCGGTACACCGAACGCCTCCGTTTAATCGCATGAAGGAAGCGGGATCTCTTGTTCCGTGGCCGTCTTTATATTATCTTATCTCTCAAATGGCACGTTCGGCACTATTCCCATTTCCATGCCGTTCATATCTAAAATCGAGGCTCTGCCGGCGGCAGGCGTCTTTCAGTGAGTGCGATCCGTCGATGAGAAACACGGCGTGTTCTACGTCGTGTTTCTCACGGCGTTCAGCAAAGTACGCGTGGGCAATTACCTTGTTTGTCGTTAGCTCAAATATTGTATGCAGTGATTCGTTTGTTTCGGGAGCGACAGTAGCATACAGCCAATACTGTTCATCGTTGAGTTAGATCACGGCTGCATCAACCGCAACGTGGTCCGGACTCCGACCGGACTCGGGCTGTGGCTCTGGGTTGTGAACCCAATTGTGAACGGTTGATTGGGCGCGCTTGGCAGAAGTTGAGACCGGCCTTCTCAATGCATATGGCAGTCTGGCGTAGTTCATAAATAGTATGAAGTCGTAGTCTCGGATAGAACAATGGCACGAATTACCGGCTCCTACCCAGATGACCTCGACCTCCTCATTGAGGGTGCTGTCGAGGCTGGTGTGTTCGGAGGCAAGAGCGATGCGTTGCGCGAGTTCGTGCGTGAATACTTCGAGGACCACGAGAACGAACGTATTGCAGCTGCGGTCGCCCTCTACGAACGTGAGCGGATCACACTCGGTGATGCTGCCAGACTCGCTGCTGTCGACCGCTGGACGATGCGTGATATCCTCCGCGAGCACGGTGTTGAACTTCGCCTTGGGCTCGTTGACGAAGACGACGCAGCCTACGAGGTAGAGGCAGCAAGCGAACTCGAATTCGATGATGAGGACTCGTCTGATGAGGAGTCACGTGCTAAATGACAGGTAACGATCTCCCAGCGAACCCGAGTGTCTTGAACACGACTGTCCTCTCGAATTTTGCGTACATCGATCAGCTGTGGGTAGTTGCTGATCTCTCTGGAATCTGTACGGTACCAGTAGTTCGTGAGGAGCTCGAACACGGCGTTAATAACCACCCATATCTCCAGGAAGCACTCGATACGCTTGATGAGGAAATCCCAGTCGCGACGATTTCGGATACTGTCGCAAACAGAGAAGCGGTCGTCAGTAGACACCTCGACCCTGGTGAAGCACAGGCATTCGCCCTCGCCGACGCACACGACGGTCGACTGCTGACAGACGACGGAGATGCCCGATCGTTTGCGAAAGACCAAGGCGTGACCGTTGTCGGGTCGGTTGGAGTTCTGTTGGCTGCAATCGATGCTGGGAAGATCGATGAAGCGACTGCTGACGAGTGGCTATCGACGTGGATCGATGAAATCGGCTACTACGTCCCCTACCGAACCATCTCGGAATACCGATGAGGAACTTGCTCGGAGTTCGAAACGATTGATTGGCGTGACTGTGAACACGTGCATAACCCACGAGTGAGACCGACAGACGGCTGTCCGAAGAGAGCGAACAACGGTTTCTGGATCTGTACGCCCATCTGTTGGTGTATGTCAACGACCGATTCGATGTCATCGAAGAGATTGAAACAGTCGCTGATCTTGAACAGCACTACACTGACGAGCTTCTCCCGCTCCGAAACACGCTGTACAACGAGTCGACGACGGACCTGATAGAGGACTTCGTTGAACAGAACCCCGCCGACCTGTCGGAGGCTGATCTCGAACAGATCGCAGCGTGGACTGACTTCGTCGCCGGAGAGTTCATCGTCGTCCGCTATCGAGAGGACGATGCGATCTTCCTCGATTGGACAGAACCGCCGAAAGCATATGCAGTCCACCCGGCTCGACTTCCGTTCGCCGAGGTGTGGGACGAGTCCGCACTTCCAGTCCCAGTTTCGAGTGTCGTCCTATTGCCGTTCGAGGACCAGATCGTCTACGATGGATGGATCGGGGTCAAGAACATCATCTTCGGGGGCTCGCTCAGCCCCGACATCGACGACGAATACGAGGAGGCCAAACATCGCTTCGGCATAATCGACTCGCTTCCAGTACCCGAGGAAGACAAAAAGACGGACGCCGAGGAGTTGCGCTTCTACATGAAGAACAAGCGCAACCGAGAGCGATACGCGTCGGAGATCGAGCAGTTGCGGGAGAAAACCGACGAACTGGAGCGGATTTACCACCAGGAAATGGGGAAGGCCCGAGCCCGTAGCTTGGGTCGCGAACTGCGCGAGTTGGGACTCAACGAAGCCTATGTAGCGATCTACGACGATCGGATCATCACTAGTGCTCCCTCCGAATCCGAGGTTCGCAAGCTACTCGAAGAGATTATGCCCGCTGGGAAGGCTGACCACCCCTACATCTACCACTTCGATCCCTGAACGAGAGTCCGCAGCTTACGACTGGAGTTGCGTGACAGTCGACGCGATTTCGCTTTTGATCGGTTCGCCGGAGAACTCGAATACGCTGTCCCCGACACCGAAGGCGTATCTCTGGTAGGAGACGTCGACGTGGATCCAGCATTCGACATCGCTGTCTGTCGCCTCATACTCGGCTTCACCTGTATTCTCTCCGTGTTTCAGCACATCGAGCAGGTACTCTTCGATACGTGGCGCATTCGCGATTCGCAAGAGATGGCCGGCAGCGACGTTGTCCAACACGTCTGCTGGGGTCCCGTATCCTTCGCCGACGAGATAGAACTCGCCGTAGTACTCGTGTGACTCGATCTGAACACGGAGTGCGTACATCTCAGCCATATCGGTAGTTCCGAAGAGCCACGTATCAGACTGTCTGTTACAGAGGCTGCCCGCCAGTGGCCGCGTCGTGAACAAGATTTAGTCGGGGCTCTTGCATAACTCAGCGAAACACGTTGACCGCGAAGCAGTCAATAAGCCCGCTCAACGGTACTCCAGCAAGGTTTAGCGTCCGTACGAACCCGTAG
>Ga0207414_1000360_pt1 | contig 20947 bp, 24 predicted proteins | sample PonA231FremontCA_2_FD_187269 | JGI IMG/M metagenome (GOLD analysis project Ga0207414, IMG submission 187269) | Marine sediment microbial community from Fremont, CA, USA - Pond A23 Sediment 1 (SPAdes) | ecosystem: Environmental > Aquatic > Marine > Unclassified | place: USA: Fremont, California...
CTGTCAATGAGTTTTTAGCCTATTTATTTAATCGTTTTTTGGCGCGTTTCCTCATCAGCGACATTTTATATATTATCAATAATATCCGCTGCTGTCAAGAGGAAATTGAATTAATCGGAAATTAATTTCATTATTACTGTTCTAGTTCTTGGACCATCGAAGTCACATAAAAAGATTCCTTGCCAACTTCCAAGCTTTAAACGGTTGTTTTTAACTATAATAGTTTCATTCGACCCAACCAAACTTGTCTTAATATGTGCATCTGCATTTCCTTCTATATGTTTGTAGTTATCATTATGTGGAATTAGTTTATTTAATTCTTTTAAGATATCTTTTTTAACATCAGGGTCTGCATTTTCATTTATTGTGACTGCTGCAGTAGTATGTAGTACATTTATAACTAATAAGCCATTATTAACCGAAGATTTCTTTACAAAATCAACTACTTGATTAGTAATATCAACCATATCATTCCTTCTTGAAGATTTAACTTCTAAGCTCTGATACATAATATAACCTCCTATATCTAACTTATATTATTATTATAAATATATATCCCCCTCCAAATCAAGTGAATACAGTAAAACAATTAACTTTTCTTCCCTAACATATACGTTCTAATAATTTGCTCACTTAGATCCGCTAGTAATTTATCGGATCTATTAATTATTTCATCTAATGAATCTGGTTTGTCTACTATACTAAAATAGGAATCGATTCCTTTTTTTAATACTTTTTCGACTCCTTTTCCTAATGAACCAGCTATTGCAATTACTGGAATCTTATGTTTTCGAGCTCTTTTGGCAACACCAATTGGTGTTTTCCCATTAATAGTTTGCCCGTCTAACATTCCCTCACCAGTTATTATAAGATCAACTTCACTTAATCTTTGGTCAAAATTAACGATATCTAAAACGATTTCTATTCCCTGCTTAAGTTCTGCATCTAAAAAAGCTACAAGACCTGCCCCAAGACCTCCTGCCGCTCCGGATCCCTCAATTTGATTAACATTTTTATTAAGATATTTATTTACCACCTTATTAAAATGTCTAAGATTATTATCTAATTCTTCTACCATCTCTTGATCTGCACCTTTTTGTGGGCTATATACATATGCAGCACCCTGTTTACCATATAAAGGATTATCTACATCACATGCTACCAATATTTCTACATCTTCAATTCTCTTATCTAAATTATTCATGTTAATTTTATCAATGAATTTTAAATTTCCTCCCCCAAAACCTATTTCATTATTGTTTTTATCAAAAAATTCTACCCCCAAAGCCTGGGCCATACCTACACCGGCATCTGTAGTAGCACTACCTCCTATTCCTAATATTATTTTTTCTACATTATGACTCAATACTGCTTTAATTAATTCACCTGTACCATATGTCGTAGTTTTGGAAGGATCTCTTTTTTCTTTAGGTACTAATGGCAAACCTGAGGCAGAAGCCATTTCAATAACTGCAGTATTTTCATTTCCTAAAAGTCCATAAAAAGCTTTGGCTTCTCCTCCTAGTGGACCAGTCACAACTTTATTAACTATTCTTCCATTAGTAGCATCAACTAATGAACGAACTGTACCTTCTCCGCCATCAGCCATCGGTAAAGAATTCACTATAATATCGTTTTTGTAATTTTTAATCCCTCTTTCGATACATTCACAAACTTCCAAAGCTGTGAGAGAGTCTTTAAAAGAATCTGGTGCTAATAAAATATTCATTTCATCACTCCTAATTTTTTAGACAATTAATAACAATTGATTATAATTAAATTTTATAATATATAAAGGAGGAATTTAAATATTTAAATAGAAATTATAATAGTGTAGACTGGGGAGCAATCTGCTGAGAGGATGTATGATTTACATCGACCCACACTACCTGATCCTGGTAATGCAGGCGAAGGGAATATTTACTCAGTGTTGTTCCTCCAATAATAAGGAGGGTTTTTTTATGAAAATAAGTTTAAGAGCAATCACGGAAATGTCGGTCGCAGTCGCACTAGCAGTCATTTTTAATTTTATGCCTTTATGGAAAATGCCGCAAGGTGGTTCAATTAGTTTAGAAATGCTTCCAATTCTATTCATCGCTTTACGGTGGGGTTTAAAAGAAGGACTCTTAGCTGGATTTGTTTATGGATTACTTCAACTTGCTTTCAATCCATTCATTGTACATCCAGTTCAATTAATATTAGATTATCCCTTACCATATATGTTACTAGGATTCGCAGGAATATTCAAAAAACAAGCAGAAAAATATAGAGACAAAAAAATTAATATTTATATTATTTCAGCGCTCTTGTTAGGTGGAACTCTTAGACTAGTTTCACATGTCTTATCTGGCGCTATATTTTTCGCTCAATATGCCCCAGAAGGAACTAACGTGTGGATCTATTCTATAATATACAACGCAAGCTTTATAATTCCTTCTCTTATAGTTTGTTATATAGTGATTGAAATATTAAAAAACAAAATACTTTATATATAATTAGATATACTAAAAGGCCAGAGTGAAAGCTCTGGCCTTTTTATTTACATTTATTTTTTTTGTTCAGGTTTCATTGTTGGGAAGAAAATTACGTCTCGAATAGATTTTGAATCTGTCATTAACATAATTAATCTATCAAGTCCGATACCCAATCCTCCTGTAGGAGGCATTCCGTATTCTAGAGCTTTTATAAAGTCTTCATCCATCATTTGGGCTTCTTCATCACCTGCTTCTCTATTTTCCATTTGCTGTTTAAATCTTCTTTTCTGTTCAAAAGGATCATTTAACTCACTAAAAGCATTAGCAATTTCCCATCCATTTATAAAAGCTTCAAATCTATAAGTAAATTCAGGTTCATTTTCTTTCTTTTGAGCAAGAGGAGAAACTTCAATAGGATAGTCCATAACAAAAGTGGGTTGAATAAGATCTTCTTCAACTAAATTTTCAAATATTTCATAAAGAATTTCACCCTTACTTAACCCTTCATCCTCTATTTTAACTCCAATTTCTTTCGCTCTTTTATAAGCCTCATTACTATCTTCTAAATTATTATAATCAAAACCAGTTTCCTCTTTTACTAATTCTTTCATAGTAACTCTTCGCCAAGGGATACTTAAATTAATATCTTTACCCTGGTAGTTTAATTCAGTTGTACCAAGAGTTTCCTCAGCTGAATCTACTACTAACTTTTCAGTAATATCCATCATATCATGATAATCAGCCTGGGCTTGATATAATTCTAATGTAGTAAATTCCGGATTATGTTTATAAGACATACCTTCATTCCTGAAATTTCTGTTTATCTCATAAACTCTATCAAATCCACCAACTATTAACCGTTTTAAATAAAGTTCAGGAGCTATTCTTAAATATAACTCCATATCTAAAGTATTATGATGAGTTACAAAAGGTTTAGCATTAGCTCCTCCTGGAATTGGATGCATCATTGGTGTTTCAACTTCTAAAAATTCTTTTTCTTCCAAAATATCCCTGAAGGATCTAATAATTTTACTGCGTATTTCAAAAGTTTCTTTTACTTCAGGATTCATAATCAAGTCTAAATATCTTTGACGATATCTCATTTCTTTATCTTTTAGACCATGAAATTTCTCGGGTAAAGGACGAAGAGATTTGGTTAAAAGCTTAAAACTTTTAACTTTAACAGAAGTTTGCCCTCTATTAGTTTGAAAAACTTCGCCTTCTATACCAACTATATCTCCAATATCCAATTCAGTAAATAGTTCATATCTGTCTTCCCCAATTAAATCAACTTTGATATACAACTGCATTTGACCACTTGTATCTTGAATATCAGCAAAACTAGCTTTCCCATGAGTCCTAAGGGCCATTATTCTACCTGCCATCTTGACAGTTTGACCTTCATACTCATCAAAATTACCTAGAATATCTTCGGCATAGGTATCTACCTTATATTTCTCATCATAGTTTTTTATATCTCGCTCTTTAAAATCTTTATATTTTTCAATCTTTTGTTTCATTAATTTATTCAAATCATTCTCAAATTCTTCTGACATTATATCCCTCTTTTCTTTAATCACTAGATTTTTTAATGGATATTATTTCATAATTAATATTACCTTTTGGAACATTAACCTCAACCTTCGTACCAACATTTTTACCTAATATTGCTTTCCCAATTGGTGATTCATTTGATATTTTATTCTCAAGGGGATCTACTTCTGCAGTACCTACTAGTTTATAGGTTATATAACTATCTTCATCCAAATTATGCAGCCTTACAGTAGTACCCAAGTTAACTTTATCATTACTAATTTCATCTTCTTTTATAACTTTTGCATTATCAATAAGTTGTTTGATCTCCTTTATTCTACCTTCTACAAACGCCTGTTCATTTTTAGCGTCATCATACTCAGAATTTTCACTAATATCACCGAATTCTCGTGCCACTTTAATCCTTTTAGCAACTTCTCTTCTTTTTTCTGTAGTAAGTTTTTCAAGTTCTTCTTCAAGTTTATTATACCCTTTTTCCGTTAATAATACTTCCTCAGCCATATGACAATACTCCTTTATTAAAGTTTTCTAAATAATACCTTAAAATAACAATCATATTAGGTATTTTCAATTATTAATTATTATAAGTTAATTGTTATTTAATGTCAAGATTATTAAATAAGCTTTCTGTAAATTATTAGTACTTATAGAATAAAAATCAATAGCAATAAAATCGCAATTGGAATAAACAAAAGCTGACTTTGGATCTTTTTTGGTAAATAAGTATATACAAATTTAGCAAATTTTATCAAAATATTATATATTTGATTTTCCATATCAACTTCTATAGTTTCAACTTTCGGTTTTCCTTTGATTACATTATTCCAATTTTTTATTCTTATCAAAAATATATCCATTGAAGGTACTGGCTTTTCTTTAACATAAATCCAATCCGTAATTTTTAAAATAGATAGTGCAACTACTATGTATATAAGGTTTTTGAATAAGCCGCTTAATAAGTGATAATTAGCTAAATTAATACCTAGTAAACTATTACTTATAAAAGTAATTAATACAATTAAGAATAAGGGTATTGAAATAGACAGAAAAGAATTAGACTCATTAACCTCATCTTTTGAAAATTCTTTTTCTGTTTTATCTATATTAAAAATACCCCATTTTAAAAATCTAAATACATACAAATAGGTAAGTATACTTAATCCATGAAAAACATAATTTAAAAACAAACCTCCTCCAGCTGCATATTTAATTAGATATTTACTATTATACCCCGCAAAAATGGGGAAACCAGCTAAAACTGTAAGCCCTATAATAGTCAATATTGAATTTTTCCTATCTACAAACCATCCATTCTTGAAAGCATAAATTGTTCTGCTTTTGGTCTTTTTAATCCAATATCCACTGCTTAAAAACAAACTAGTTTTTGCAAGTCCGTGAACAATTATATGTAATACACTACCCCAATAGGCATAGATGTTACCACTACCAATTCCAATCGCAACAAATCCTAATTGACTAATTGTACTATAAGCTAATAAAACTTTGTAATCAGTCTCAAAAATAGCCTCAAGACTTGCATATATAACCATTGCTATTCCTGCATAAAACAATAGAATATTACCAGAAGTAACTGTTTTTAATAAAATTATAAATCCGAGTTTAACAACCCACCCCGATAAAATTGCACTAACAGGTGATGGAGCTCTTGAATGAACAATAGGAAGCCAAAAATGCAAACCAATAATTGCACTTTTTAAACCCACCCCAATTATTAATAGAATTTGAAGGTTGAATTCACTGATTGGTCCAATTGTTGAATAACCAGCGTTCATTATCATTAATACGACATACAACAAGAAATTACTGCCTATAAATTGTATTATTAAATAAATCCGAGCAATTTTGTTGCTACCCCATAACAGCATTAAAAATGTTGTAACTGTTACAAGTTCCCAACCGATTAAAAATATAATCCAATTATTAGTCATTATAATCATTGTAAAGCTAACCACATAGATTAAATTACATAGATAAAATAATTTGCGATGGGCATATCTATAATCACGGGTGGATAACAAAGCTGCCCCTGTTATTATAATACCAGTAGCTACAAATATAAGATTAAAACTATTAATTGTAAAGTTCTCTAAAAAAAGCTCTAACAATTTCTTAACCTCCCAAGATTAAATCTATATATAAAGAAGGGTTTTCGAGTACATTATATACTCCTTCAAGTGGACAAAAAACTGTCTTATAAAAAATCCCTGATAAAACTACCGCAATTACAAAAAGTAAAGCAATATTCTTTACCACTTTTTCCCTATACAAAACGGAAAGAATTAACCGAAACTCTTCCGGAGAACCCAAACTTATTTTCTTAAACCCATAAGTTATATATCGAGAATAGTATATAAAAGAAAATATACTACCTAAAACAACTAAAGAAGCTCCAAAATAAAAACTACTATTAATAAAAGACCTCACAATAAATAGTTTACTAAAAAAACCAATCATTGGAGGTAAACCCATCATACCAGCTGCTGCAATAATAAAACCAGAAAATACGGAAATATTCTCATGGGCTACTCCTCTGCTATCTTTTAGTTTATGGGAAGGAGTAAATTGTAATAAAAACCCAGCAGAAGTAAATAAAGAAATTTTCATTAATAGATGGCTTAAAACATGAAGTAGACCAGCCATAATAGCAAATTTTGTATTAACTGTTACTATAGCAATTATTATACCTAAATGTCCAATAGTTGAATATGCAAGCATTCTCTTAAGGTCATCTTCATATAAGGCCAGCACATGTCCAATTATACTTGATAATAATGCTACATATATAATTATTTTACTCATTCCGGTATCTTGCAAAACATTAATACCAAACACATTCCAAATCAATCTTAAAAAGGCATAAATATATATTTTTTCTACTACACCTGATAATAAAGCACTAATTGGACTCGGAGCAGCACTTTGAGCTTTAGCTACCCAAAAATGAAAAGGAAAAATACCTAATTTAATGAATAATCCAACTAAAAAGAATATAGATATAAGTATTTGGATATTTAAAGGTAACATATTAAAATTTGCAGATATCTCAGCAAAGTTTAATGTTCCCAAATTGAAGTATATTAATATAATGCCAATAAAAATAAAAACTCCGCCTAAAATACCATAAAACATATATTTAATTGCTGCTTCTGTACCTTCTCGATTTCTTTTAAATGCTATCAAAGGGGCTGTAGTTATTAAAACAAGTTCTAAAAAAACATAAAAATTAAAGATGTCACTCGTTAAAATAATACCCAGCATTGCTGCCCACATAAGAAATAATAATACATAATACTTTCCTTCATGATGACCGATATATCCAATTGAATAGATTACTAAAAATAATACTGCAGTAGAAATTAAAGCAACAAAATACAATGAAAGCATATCTAATGTTAAATTTATTCCTAACGGAGGTAACCAACCTCCTAAATTATATGTTAAAAAAATAGATCCATTAGTTATTTTACTAAAATTATTAACAACAATATATAGCAGAATAATAAACTCTAAAAATGCAGAAAAAACTACTAGATATTTTCTGACTTCTTTATGAAATATATCTATAAGAGGGATTAATATGGCAGTTCCTAGCGGAATCACTATTAATAATATTAATGCTACATTCACTTTATCCCTCCTAAAATTTAATTAACCCCCTAATATACCCTCGATATAGAGAGAGGGGTTCTGTATAACATTAATTGCACCTTCTAAAGGCCCAAGAGCTACTTTGTAAAATACACCAACTACTATAACAGCAATAACAAAAATAAAAGCTATATCTGTAACAACTCTCTCTCTGTAAAAAACAGATAAAATTAACCGGAATCTTTCCGGAGGTCCCAAACTAAGTTTTTTAAAACCAGATATAATATATCTAATATAATAAACAAAGGCAAAGATACTGCCCCCAATAGTTATTACAGAACCCCAGTTATAACCACTTTTTATAAAAGCTTTTAAGATGTACCACTTACTAGCGAAACCAATCATAGGAGGTAAGCCAATCATACCACCTGCCACGATTGTAAACCCCGTAAAGATTAATACATTTTTATATGCAACGCCTTTTAAATCTTCAAGCTTATGACCGGGAGTAAACTGTAGTATATAACCAGTGGTGGTAAATAATGAAACTTTCATCAATAAATGACTTAACACATGTAATAAACCAGCTAATAAAGCTAATTTTGTATTTATCACCAATACAGCTATTATCATACCCAAATTAGCAATAGTGGAATATGCGAGCATTCTCTTAACATCATTTTCATTTAACGCCATTATATGACCCATTACAGTAGATATTAAGGCAACAACAAATATTATCTTATTTAGACCTGTTTGCTGTAATATATTATATCCAAACACATTCCAAAAAAGTCTTATAAATACATATATATATACTTTTACAATTACTCCTGATAAAAGAGCACTAATCGAACTCGGACAAGCACTATGTGCTTTAGATAACCAAAAATGAAAAGGGAAAACTCCCATTTTTATAAATATACCTAAAAGAAAGAATACAGAAATCAACTTTTTTGAAAATATATTTAAAGAGTTGAAATTTTGGGCAATATCTGCAAAATTAAGAGTACCTAAATTAAAATATACTAAAACTACCCCAATAAAAACAAACAATCCACCTATAGTACCATAAAACATATATTTGATAGCTGCTTCAGTTCCATTTCGATCTCTTTTAAAGGCCACCAAGGGCGCCGAAGTAATTAACATTAATTCTAAAAATACATCAAGATTAAATATATCCCCTGTCAGGACAATACCATGCATAGCTGCCCATATTAAAAAGAGTAATACATAATATTTACCTTCATGATGACCAATAAACCCAATTGAATAAATTACAATAAATAAAAGCGAAAAGGAGATCAAAGTGGAAAAAAACAGTGATAACATATCCATACTTAAAGTTATACCAATTGGGGGAATCCAATTACCTAAGTAATATTTAAGAAAAAATGAATTATTTGTTATACTACTGTAATTACTTATTATTACAAAAATCCCAATTGAAAATTCCAGCAATGTTGAAAATGCCACTAGAATTTTACGTGCTTTATTGCTAAATACATCCACAAAAGGAATTAAAAAGGCTGTAACTAAAGGTACTATTATTAATAAAATCAGGGTTATATTCAATCTTCTATCATACCCCCAATCTGATCAGGATTAGTGCTACTTGTAAACTTATCCAACTCTATTATTAAAGTAAGTAAAAAAGCTGATGTACTTGCTCCAATTACAATCCCAGTTAAAATAAGAGCTTGGGGTACTGGATCGTTTAATTGAGAAGCAACCTGTGTCCCATTTACGATTGGAATCATCTTACCACGATCAGTTAATGTAATAAACCAGAAAAAGATTGAACCCTCCATGATATTCAACCCTATAACCATTTTTATTAGATTTTTTTTAACCAATATGGCGTAAAACCCTAATAGAAACAAGACTACAAAAACAAAATTGTTTATCACAGGTCAACCTCCTCTTTGAATGTTTTTTGAATCATACTATAAAATATAATAGCTAAACCAGCTCCGATTTTGAAACCAATACCAATGTTTATAAATGGAATACTACCTGCACTTAATAAAGAACCAACTTCAGCATTTAATATATTTAAGTTCATCAAGAAATTTCCGCCTAATAATATTCCCATAAATCCTAAACCTATAAAAAGTAATGCTCCACTTGTTTCTAAAAGAGTTTTGGTAGTAGGCGAATAACGTTTATAATCAAACTCACTTCCATAAACAATACTAAATATTATAGAAATCGCACCTAAAATAACCCCACCTTGGAATCCTCCACCAGGTGATAAATGACCATGGGTTATTATATAAATACCAAATAAAAATATAAACGGAGTCAACATTCCAAAAGTTCTCTTCACTATAAAGGATAGTCCATGTGAGGAAACAGGTAAAGTTTTTCTTGAAAGTAATAATACAATACCACTTACTGCACCAAAAATGATAGTACTTTCTCCTAGTGAATCATATGCCCTATAATCATATAATATTGCAGTAACAAAGTTCAATGAGCCTGTTTCTGTTATAGAATTATTTACTACATGATGATAGATGCTATTAGCATATTCAAACTGATTAGGTAATTTACTTAGACTTACTAATAATGTTATACCCAAAAGTGATAAAATTAAGACTGCAAATATATGTTTTGTCTTGGACATCTAATCATCCTCTCTAAAAATACTATCTTTACCTTCTCTCACCTGACTGATGACTGTCATAAAAATAGCTGTATTTAACCCAGCTCCAATAACTGCTTCAGCTAATGCTACATCTGGAGCATTGTGTATTAAATATAAAGTAGTTAAAATAATAGAAAATATTGAAAGAAATATAATTGAAATTAATTCTTCTTCAAAAGTAATAGCCAGATAGGCCGTTGCCATTACAAATATTAATAATAAATATTTTAATATTATCATTGCTGATCTCTCTCTAAATAATCCGAATAATCATCAACACTTCTAACCTCTGGACAAGCTATTTGTCTCCGATAAGAAGCGCGAGCAATGGCATGGGTTGCAAGTGGATTTGTTATTAAAAAGATTAAGCCGACCAGTAATATTTTCATACTTAAATAAAACTGCCATACATAAATTGCAATTCCAAATGAAAGCATTACCGCACTTATTGTTAACACAACCGCACTTGCATGAATTCTTGTATATACATCAGGAAATCTTATTAATCCAACAGTTGTAGTCACAGCAAAGAGCATTGCTCCCACCATGAAAAAATAAGCTATAATAATTCTCAAGGTCATTATTTATACAACTCCTTGTATTCGAAATATTTAGCAAATATCAAAACATCGACAAATAATAATATTGCATAAGCTAACACTATATCTATCAATAATTCTATATTAATATATAGTGCTAACAAAAGTATAACTAATGAAATAAAAATTATTATAGTATCAGCTGCAATCAATCTATCAGTTATTGTAGGTCCAATTATCAATCTATAAGATGTAATCATAGCTAAAATAACTAAAAATATGGCCATCCCTATAATCATTGAAATATCACCTCTAACCATTTTTCAAATCTTTCTATTACTTGTTTACGAGTTTCAGCTTCTTCTGCTGTTGTAACATCAATCCAATGAATAAAAAATGCTTTTTCTTTCATATCAAAATCTAAAGTTAAAGTCCCAGGAGTTAAGGTGATTAAATTGGCTAATATAGTTAAAGCTGTAATATTTTTTAAAGTAGTTTTTACCTTTACAATTCCTGGAGAAAATGTTGGTTTCTTTTCAAAAGCATGTTTTGAAACCTTTAAAGCTGAAATAAAGGCTTCATAAAAAAATACTGGAATAAATAATAAGATATAAACAATTTTTCTAAAATAATAAGACCACTTTCTTTTCCGATTTGAACTTCTAAACAACAAATCACTATACAACCAAGAAGTAACAAGGGAAGCAATAACGCCAACAATTAGAACATCATTTTCAACATCACCTGCAAAAATAATCCACACTGCCAAAATTATAAAAAATGCAAAAGCCTTTCTTTTCATAGCTTCCCTCCTTGCTATTATTTCTCTTAATTATATTATTAAACATCCAAATAATAAATACCTTTAAAAAAATAACAGATAATCAGATAGATATTTATGAATTATATACTATTTATTTAATATTATTTGTAATTTCTTTGATTTTTTCCTCAGTAAGTAAACCACCATAACTTCGTAAACCTGCTAATTTGAAGCCGTGCTTTTGAGCAATATTTTTAATCTCTTTGACCTTATTTATCTCAATATCAGGTCCTATACTATAATTTGTAAATTTAGGTTCCAAAGTTAATAACATAGTTTCTGCCATACAAGCATAAGCATTAGGGGCTTCTACACCGAAATTAAAATTAAAGTTTACTTCACCAGGGATCTTTACAATTCCACCTTCCATTACTAATACATCATTTCTTTGTCCATTTACATTATGAGCTACATCGCGCGGTCTTGCTACATCACATACTACAGAACCACTTAATAAGTCTTGAGGAGAAAACAAAGATTCCACAGCACCAGAAACCGTAATTATTACCCGGGATACATCTAAAGCTTCTTTGATCTGGTTAGTATAAGTTACTTTTATATCATCACTCTCTTTTTTAATTAATTCTTTCAATGATTTTAATTTTTTTAAATTTCTACTTACTAATTTTAATTTTTTTATGTCTTTTGCAATTAACCTACTGACCGTCTTACCGATTGAACCATTTGCCCCGATTACACTTACAGTTTCATCACTTATATTCATATCCATTTTTCTAACTGCTAATTTTGTTCCTTCTATTGCAGTCGCCACTGTATAACTATTGCCAGTCGTGACTGGTATATCTACATTTTCAGAAATCGTAATACCTTTGTCTCCTACTACAGAAGTAAAGGAACCTAGACCAACAATCTGTGAACCAGTTTTTTTACATTTTTTTACAGTTTTTATGATTTTATTTATTACAAATTCTTCATCCAAATTAATAATTTGATCTGAGGTTAAGGGACAAGCAAAAAAGTTTCCTTCAATTTCTTTTCCAGTTAGAGATTTTATACCAGTAATTTTAGAAACCTTAAAAGGGGGTACATATTTTGTAGCATTTTTTAATATTGATTCAGGTAATTTTTCCATCCAAGCGAATTTTCTATAAAAATCTTCAAATCCTAATGGATGAATTATAAATGAAAAATTATCCATTATTATCACCCTTTCGGCTTTTAAATTGTATATAATTTGGCTCAAAATCAAGTTTTTTCAACATCTTAAGAAAATCATTTGAAGTGATTTGTAAAGGATTTTTATCTATTAATGTAATCAAAAGAGCTTCCATTACATTCGTACCAAATGTTCTGCCATTCAAATTAGGAGTTGTAGTTATTAATGATTTTGCCCCTTTATCTTTTAAATTATTCAAATCAGAGTTAGTTGTTGTATTTGTCAAAATTATTTTATCCTTAATTTCAGCTGGAAGATAAGCTTTTATATAATGAAAATCTCCTGCTATAATATCAGCCTCATCATAATACTTTTTATATTTGCCTATTTGCTTATTAACTTTATCCTGCTTATCTCCAGTTGGGTAAACTAATTCAAAGGGAAGCTTTGTCACTATAGGTGCTATAATACTAGCAACTAATTTTAGTATTTTTAAAGATTTTATCCTAATTGGAACTCCTAATCCAAATATCAAATCTCCACAAATTACTTTGGCATTTCTTTCATAAAAGGTTTCTGCCATCCCAAATCTATCCATTGCAGAAGTAATTAATACTTTTTTATTATCTAATCTAATATCAAGTTCGTCTTCTATATATTCTACAGTTAAACGTTCAAGGGTGTTTTTTAAACCTGAACCATCTACAACCGGGGTTTCTTTAACATTTTTTATTAATTTTTTAGCATCTCTAAATTGATATGAACTATTCCCAACTTGAATAAAAAGATCAATCCCTCCCATTCCAAAAGCATCATATTGACCATCTAATTCCGCAAATAATTGGGCCGCCATTTTTTTATCTCCATTTGTTCCTTTTCTTTCTATTATAAATTTTTCACCCAAAAACTCAGTTTCAACTCGATGGTCACGTTTGTCTGAGCCAAGACTTATACTTATAATTTTTTTCATACTGCTTCCCCCTATGTTAGATATGCTTTAAAAGGTATCCAGTATCTCTTTTAATTCCTCAGGATCCACATATTTATCTTCTTTAATTGGAGACTCTCCTATTTTCAATCCAATAATTTTCCCATCTAGCAATTTGTCTACTAGATCTAACCTCATATCAGATCCTAAAAATATAGTTAGGTCATATTCCTTCAATTCTACTAAAATTTCTATTACATCTTCAAAAATATTTAGACCAGATTTTTCTTGTATAAAATTCCATCTTTCTTCTTCTGTCATTACTAATGTATATTCCAAGCCGTAATCTTGAGCTATTTGAATTATTTCATCTTTATTTTTTATTGGAAAACCTACTAATGCAATTTTATTTCCACGCCTAATTTCACCAATACTTTCAAGACGAGAAATAAAGGATCGTTCTAAACCTAATTCTTCAGCTACTTTTGTTTGAGAATATCCAGATTGTCTCATTTTTAAAACTTTATTTATTGTTTTATTTAAATATTTACTATTAATTACTTTATCTCCAATCCTGTAAAATTGCATCTCAATTCTCCTCTCTGTACACACTTTTGTGCACAATAAAATTTTATCATTTTGCCACAATTAAATCAAGAAAAGAACCCTTGCAGACTCTGAAGCCTAGATAAGATATAATTATATAATAATATTTACAAGTTTATAAAACAAAATCCTCAGAACTGCTTTATTATTAATAGAAATAAAGCTTAACTGAGGAGAAACTTTAGGTATTTTAGAAACTGATTTTAAACTCTTTCTTTTAAACATGATTACATTTTATAGTTAATTAATATTAATATAAGACGAAAGCTTAAATATTAATTCCAATTCTCTGTAAGATAAATATCATAATAAAATAAACCGAAACCATAATTACAGTTGAAATAACTAAAGATAAATAGAAATTAAGCTCTGTTTTTAATAGTATTGGAAAAACGATAAAAAATGATAAAGATGGTATAACCATCCAAAAAACACTTTTTGATAATTGAGCTACCTTAGCTTGGCTCTCAGTATCTATATATAGCCAGATAATCCCTAAGTAAGAAACCAAAGGAAGTGAAGCTAAAATTGCTCCCAAAAGAGAACTTCTTTTAGAAATCTCTGAAACAGCTACAATAATAACTGCTGAAATTATAGTTTTAAATATCAAATAAGCCATAATTAGCGCTCCTCAATAACATAATTCTTATCAAAAAAAATTAAAATGTTAGCAACTAAAGTTTGTAAAGACCTATATATAATGTTCTCCGGCCAAGCTTGCTTAATCTAAAGTTTTTTTATATTTTTTTAAAGTTTTAATTACTTTTTCTTTCTCTGTTAATTTATTTACTTCATCTTTAACATAAGTAGAATTTTTTAATCCTTTCAGATACCAACTAATATGTTTTCTCATTTTTGGAATAGCTATTTTAGCACCATAATAATCAACAGCTTTATTAAGATGTTTAATAGCCATCTCAATTTTTTGTGAAGGTCTAGGCTCTAGTAAACGTTTTGAACTCTCAAAATATTTCTTTAATCTTCTTATCAACCACGGATTACCTTGGATACCACGGCCAATCATTATACCATCACAATTAGTATAATTGAACATCCTTTCTGCAGAATCAATATCAAAAATATCTCCATTTCCAATTACAGGAACCTTTACTGCATCCTTAACCTTTCTAATAATTTCATAATTCACAGTACCAGAATAATATTGCTCTCTAGTCCTACCATGAACTGCTACAGCGGTAGCCCCATTATTTTCTGATATTTTTGCAATTTGAACTGCATTTATATTATCGTCATTCCAACCAGACCTCATCTTAACAGTTATAGGCGTATCTAATTGAGCTGAAAGTTTAGAAACTATTAGTTTGACTTTTCCTGGAGTTTTCATAAGTGCTGAACCAGATCCATTTTTCACTACCTTAGGAGCAGGACAACCCATATTTAAATCTATAAAGTCTGGATTATAATTTTCTTCAATTATTTTAGCGGCTTTAAGTAAAAATTCAGCCTCTTCTCCAAATATCTGTATATTAATATAACCATCGTTATTTTTATTATAATCTAATAACTCTTCCGACCTTTTACTTCCATATACTAATCCTTTACTAGAAACCATTTCACTATAAATAAATTTTGCACCCATCCCCCTCAAAATTTGTCTATAAGGATAATCAGTAACTCCAGCCATTGGAGCTACAAAAATAGGAGGGTCTATGATTTTTCCTGCAATCTCCATTGCTGACTCACCTTTTTAATTTCATTTTTTTGCGCTAAATAATATAAACCATCAAGAGTAAGAAACGGTTCAATTATATCAATGATCTCAATTTTATTACCCATAGACTTTGAATATCCACCTGTTGCAATTATTTTAGGATTTCCACTTATATCTTTTTTGAATTCACTAATTACCTTTTCAACCTGACCAATAAAACCATAAAATATACCTGATTGAGTTCCTTGTATTGTGTTTTTCCCTATTGCACTAGAAGGTTTTTTCAACTCTACACGAGGTAATTTTGAAGCATGTTTAAATAATGCATCAGTAGAAACTCCTATTCCAGGAGAAATTGCTCCACCTTCATAGTCACCATTTTCAGAAATATAATCAAAAGTAGTAGCTGTTCCAAAATCAACAATAATCAAAGGACCACCAAAATTTTGATAACCCCCAACCGCATTTACTATCCGATCAGCACCTACCTCTCTAGGATCCTCCATCTTAATATTCATTCCGGTTTTTATACCTGGACCAACAATCATAGGTTTTAAATTTAAATAACGGATTGTTGTTTTTTCCAAGACCTGAACTACCTGAGGTACAACACTAGATATAATTGCTCCCTGAATTTGATCTACTTGAACATCATCAAATGAAAATAAATTATTTAATAAAATTCCATATTCATCTACTGTCTTCTTTCGATCTGTAGAAACACGCCAGTGGTCAATCATTTTTTCATCATCATATATTCCTAATACTGTATCTGAATTACCTATATCAATTGTTAAAATCATAATTAAACACCTCATAATTAATTAGTAGTAACATTATATCGAAAACTATGTATTTTTACAATAAAAAATGCCCGGGATAAATCCCGGACATTCTGAAATTCATATTTAATTATTTAAACTAAGTTTTATAGACCATCTGGATGAGTAGGTACTTCTATTTCGCCATCAATAATCTTTTGTTTGTATTCATCAACAGTATCAAGGATATCTTGTGAAAGCATATTTTCTGCTTGTGGACGATAGACACCTACACCGTCACTTTCTAAACCATAAGAGTGAACAGCAGCTTCAAAGTTACCATTAACTAGTCTTTTAACCTCTTGATAAACTGCATTATCTACTCTTTTAATCATACTGGTTAATACATTAGAAGGTGCTAGGTGATTTTGAGGAGAGTCAACACCAATTGCATAAAGACCTCTCTCGTTAGCAGCTTTGATAACACCAATACCGCAACCACCAGAAGCATGATAAATTACATCTGCGCCTTGGTCAAACTGAGTAAATGCAAGTTCTTTACCAGCTTGTGGGTCATCAAATGAACCAGTATATGCTATAGAAACTGAAGCATCTGGATTAACAGCTTTTACCCCTGCACGATAGCCAGCTTCAAACTTCTTAATTAATGAAGTTTCCATACCACCAATATAACCAACTTGGTCAGTTTCAGTTCTCATACCGGCAACTACACCAGCTAAGAATGATCCAGTGTGTTCATCAAAAGTGATTGATACTACGTTTGGAGCATCTACAACTGTGTCAACAATACCAAATTTAACGTCCGGATACATGGATGAAACTTCTTTCATTGAATCTTCAAATAAGAATCCAATTCCAAATATCAAATCATAACCTTGCTCAGCAAAACTTGAAAGGTTAGGAGTATAATCAGTCATAGTGTTAGATTCAATAACATTAATTTCAATATCAAACTCTTCTTTAGCCATTTGAAGGCCTCTCCATGCTGAATCGTTAAAAGATTCGTCACCTAATCCACCAACATCAGTTACCATACCAACTTTATACTCTTGAGCCATACCTATGGAAGTAAAACCCATAACTAATGTTAATGTTAATGCAAGAATTACAAATAAACTTAATTTCTTCAAATCAACTTCCCCCTTTAAAATATTTTTTATTAATTGTTGGTAAAAAAATATGATTCCCAACTTTTTTAGCGTCAAATATAATATTCAAGATTAAACAACTTTTTCCTGCTTCAAACTTATTAAAAACTTAAAGAATTCTTGTCTATACTTACATCCCCTGCAATAAATTTCTCTACTATACCATTATCTTTTTCAACCACTAATTCTCCTTTATCAGTTATATCTACCACTTCCCCTTTATATTTGTTTTTATCAGAAGTGCTAAAAATTATAACTTTATGGAGCATAGACATATTACTTTTCCACTTATTAATTATATCATTAATTTCATTATTTTCAAACTTTTCATAATATAAACCAAAAATATTTAATATATCAGCCAAAAATTTTTCTTTGTTTATCTTTTCCCCTTTTATCAATCTTAATGATGTAGAAGTATCTGCAAGTTCTTCGGGAAAAACTTTTTGATTAACATTTACTCCTATTCCAACAACAACTCTATCAACCTTATTGCCTTTGCTTTTAAATTGAGACAAAATACCACATAATTTTTTATTTTTATAAAGAATATCATTAGGCCATTTTAGATCAGAATTTATATTTAGGTTACTTATTGCTTCATAAACAGATAAAGCCCCTATTAAAGTTAATACAGCTGCTTTATCTAATTTATTTTTATCAGGTTTTAAAATAATACTAAACCATAAACCACTTTTTGGGGAATGCCAATTTCTATCTAATCTTCCCCGGCCTTTCCTCTGTTCTCCTCCTATTACTACCGTTCCTTCTTGAATATCTGCCATTTCCATTGCAATTTTATTAGTAGAAATAACAGTTTCATAATATTCAATTTTATTAATTAAGGAATTATTAATTTTCCTTTTGATTACCCTTATATTAGGATTCAATAGGGATCACTTCCTTTTGACAACTATTAACTATTATAATATAATTTCTTGTATAAAGCAAAATAAATTAAAATGGAGGTTAAATTATGCAAACAACCAAAAAATATTTAATCAATAAATTTAAATTGATAGTGACCCTGTCATTACTGGTAACTTTACTAATAACACCAACTATTTTTGGTCAAGAAGAAGAGGTGCAAAAAGTCACTGAAAAGGTGTATATCACTGATAATAATTTCTTTGCAGAAATTGCTGCAAAGGTAGATGCTGGAGTTGTGAAAATCACCACCATAACAGAAAGAAGTGAAACCGAAAAAAACACCCCACTCCAAAGTGATCCATTCTTTAGATACTTTTTTGGAGATCAACTACCTAATCTACCAGATAATATAGAAGGGTATGGGAGCGGATTCATAGTGAGTAATGAAGGTTTTATTGTCACTAATCAACATGTTATCCATAATACAGATCAAATTAAAGTTAATTTAAATGATTTTGAAAAATCTATAAAGGCTAAAATAATATGGTCAGATTATAATCTGGATTTAGCCATTATAAAAATCAATGTTAATCACAAATTAAAACCGATTCAACTAGGTAACTCGGACAACATTCGACCAGGAGATTGGGCAATAGCAATCGGTAATCCCTTTGGCTTTGAGCATACTGTAACTACTGGAGTAATTAGCGCCCTAGGCCGACCAATTCAAATTCCTACTTACCAAGGCCAACTTAGAACCTATAAAAATCTTATTCAAACAGATGCTGCAATTAATCCAGGTAATAGTGGTGGCCCTCTATTAAATATGGAAGGAGAAGTTATTGGGATTAATACTGCAGTAAGTTCTCAGGGACAAGGTATTGGATTTGCTATTCCTGTTAATGAAATTAAAGGGGTAGTAGAAGAACTTAAAAATAAAGGTGAAATTATTCAACCTTGGTTAGGAGTATCAGTTGGTCAAATCAGCCCTGATGTACAGGATTATTTTAATCTAAACAATAATAAAGGGGCTATTATACTAGATGTCTTTCCGGATAGCCCAGCCTTTAAAGCTGGTTTGAAACCATATGATATTATAAAAGAAATCGATCAAGAAATTATAGAAAATCCAGATGACGTTGTGAATAAAGTAAATCAAAAAGAAATTAGTGAAAGAATTTTAATACAAATAATTAGAGATGGTAATACTGAAATAATATTTGCAAGAATTGGTAAAAAACCCAATCGATTATAAAAATTAAATTTTATTAATAAAGGCTACCATTTTACTGGTAGCCTTTATATTTAATCATTCTCCAAAATGTTTAGTATTTCATTCTTAAATAGTATTTTTGTTAAATAACTATATACAAGAATAGTTACTGGTTGTCCAATTAATCTGGGTATTAATAACGGACGATAAGGAACACCAAATAAAATATGAATGAAATAAGGTACTAGTAAAATAGATGTTATTGATTGTCCTACTGCAATTGAGATGAGAATATATGGTAATGTTCTTTTGTTATGAAAAAAATACTTCATTAAAAATCCAGGTATAAATCCTGTCAGAAAAGCTGTTAAGGTAAAGTGAGGCATATATGCTCCCATTGGACTAATCCAAAAACCTACCAGATCTGTAACTGCACCTACTAATCCTCCAGCCACAGGACCAAACACCATACCTGCAAAAATCATGGGAAGGGAACCAATTCCAATTCTTATTCCTTCAACACCAAATAATGGCAAACGCAAACTTAAAAACCGAGTTAATACAATTCCCAAAGCTGTTAATAAAGATAAAAATACCAGTTTCCTAGTTGAAATTTTCATTTTTTATTACCTCTTTTTTGGTAATATCATATATCTGCACCAAAGATAAATCTCTTTGGTGACAGCGGACGAGAAATTCATACCGCAGTAATAAACATTCGTTCTAAAGCAACGTCCCATCTTTAGACACTCTAACGCATGAATTCTACTCTATCACCATATATTCTTTTAACTAATTGAATACTATTTTAAACAATGAAAATATTTTATTAAAAACTTAGCATACTAAATTAAAAGAGACCTGTAATCTTTCCATTTTCATCAATATCAATATCTTCTGCTGAAGGTCTCTTTGGTAATCCCGGCATCTTCAATACAGGACCGGTTGATGGTACTAAA
>Ga0207414_1000361_pt1 | contig 20936 bp, 18 predicted proteins | sample PonA231FremontCA_2_FD_187269 | JGI IMG/M metagenome (GOLD analysis project Ga0207414, IMG submission 187269) | Marine sediment microbial community from Fremont, CA, USA - Pond A23 Sediment 1 (SPAdes) | ecosystem: Environmental > Aquatic > Marine > Unclassified | place: USA: Fremont, California...
TACAATTTACAAGCCTATACCCGCATCGGATAAAAATTTCCGGCAGAACAAAACACTTCATAAATGCTTTTGGAGAAGAAGTTATTATTGATAATGCAGAAAAGGCACTAAAAAGCGCCTGTCAAAAGACCGGAGCCATGGTAAAAGAATATACAGCAGCGCCTGTTTTTATGGGAACAGAAACAAAAGGAAAACACGAATGGCTAATTGAGTTCGATAAGGAGCCTTCTGATCTCGAATATTTTTCCACAGTGCTGGATAATGCCCTGCAATCATTAAACTCAGATTATGAAGCTAAAAGATATAAAAACATTACCCTTGATCCGCTGGTTATCAAAAAAGCGAAACCCGGGTTGTTTTATTCATGGATGAAAAAAAGAGGTAAGCTGGGCGGTCAGAATAAAGTTCCCCGCCTGGTGAATAACAGAAAATATATTGATGAACTCCTGCAACTCAATAAAGAAATATAAGCTGAAAGGGCTTTTCGTCATTTTCTGTTTTATACTGATTTCATTCACTGGTTTTTCAAAATCAGAATCAGAAAGCACCCTTATTGACTCTGTACAAATTTCAGGAAATCAATTCAAGGTAGATATTCTGGGTAATATTTACTGGACAGAAAATAATGCCTTAAAAAAATACGCTCCTGAAAGCGGGTCGGTTATTGAATACAGCAATACTTTCATGGGAAAAATTACAGAATACGATGTAAGCAATCCGCTGAAAATCCTAATCTATTACAGCAGTCAACATCAAATTCTTTATCTGGACAAAAACCTTTCTGAAATCATTTCTCCCCTGTCCCTGGATCAAACAAACATTCCCGGAATCGATGCGGTATGTACCTCTCACCGTGGTGGCTTTTGGGTACTGAATCCAATAACTCAAAAAATCGAGCATTATAACCAAAATTTGAGAAAGACGATTGCATCTGATACCTATCCTGAATTATTCACAAAAGACAATATAGCAATCCACTTGACGGAAAAAAACAACAAGCTTTATTGTTTTATTCAGAATTGTTGCCTTTGGACATTTGACCTTTATGGGAACTTTATAAGAAAGCATCCTTTAAAAAATGTTGATAACATTCAAATTATCAATGAAAATATTTTTTATTTTTACAAAAGCACATTAAACAAATACAACATCAATACTTTAGAAAAGGATGCGGTGTCAATTCCCATGAAAAGGAGTGAGTGGAGGAGTGTCAAAACAGCAGAAACAGGGTTGATTTACGCATTAAAATCACAAACAATCTATATCTATAAATAAAAAAAGCGTTACGTGAAACCCAAAACAAAGAAAGAGAAAAAACTCAAAAGGATTCATCAGAAGTCTATCCTGTTCAATAAAAAAGAAATGAACGCAATAGAGAACTATTGCAAAAAGTACAAAATAAAAAACCGTTCAAAATTTATGAGAGAGGCCATTATTTCAACCATCCTTAAAAAACTTGAGGATGATTATCCCTCACTATTTGAAGACCAACCGGGCTTATTCTCTCAACCTAAAAACAAGTATTAAACTAAATTACTTATCTTATGCATGTAGCAATAGCAGGAAACATTGGTTCAGGAAAAACCACACTGGCAAAACTTCTGGCAAAACATTACGGCTGGGAAGCACATTATGAGAATGTGGATGAAAATCCTTATCTCAATGATTTCTATGAAGATATGCAAAGATGGTCTTTCAATCTACAGATATACTTTCTAAACAGCAGGTTTAATCAGATTGTCAATATAAAAAAGTCTGATAAAACGGTTATTCAGGATCGAACCATATATGAAGATGCTTATATTTTTGCCCCGAACCTCCATTCTATGGGTTTGATGTCAACACGAGACTTCGAAAACTACTTTACACTTTTCAACCTGATGACTTCCCTGGTAGATCCCCCGGAACTACTTATCTATCTGAAAGCTTCTGTCCCGACCCTGGTTAATCAAATCCAGAAACGTGGCAGGGAATATGAAAACAACATTCGCCTGGATTATCTGAAAAAATTAAACGAACGCTATGAGTCATGGATACAGGCTTATAACCTGGGGAAACTAGTTGTTGTGGATGTAGATAATACAAATTTTATAGAGAAAAAAGAAGATCTCAGAAAAGTCATCGACAAGATAGACGCTGAAATCCACGGACTGTTTTAAGAGACTTTATAAGAATACTGAATGCCGGATAGCGGACAGATTATGCAGTAGTAATATAAAGGCAGTTATGCGGGATAATCAAATAAAGAATTGACAGAGAGTTTCCCTGCCAAAGGCTAAAAGCCAAAAGCAAATTGCAGACATCAAAACTTTGCACTCAGCAAGTATAAACAACTTAATCCCTCAAAAAATAAAAACATTTTCAGGTTTCTCTTACAACCTTTTACGTATTTCACTCGTCTAAAATAAAAGAAGTTAAATAAAATCAGAATTGTACTGTCATGAACAGATTACTCGTAATATTAATCTTGCTGTTTCCAATAATATCTTTCAACGGATGCGAAGAGGATGAGTTGGATAAGCCGACAAATGTCCGGTTAAAAGTTAGCATGGAAGAACTTGAGCTGTCAGAAGAAAAATCTCTTAAGGCAGGAAAGCCAATGCAGATAGATAAAGGGAGAATGGTGATTGAAAGCATTGAGTTTGACGGAACAAGAGAAAACGCTAAGGACTATTACTTTTCAGAGAGTTTTGAAAATGGATTAATCGGAGATCTTGGCCAAAATAAACTCAACCTGGATGTAACCTTTGATATCCCTCAGGGTGTTTATCATCCTGCCGAAATCACGCTAAATCTTCAGCCTGTAGACACGCCGCATAGCTTCACACTGCGGGGAACATATAACATGCCGCCAATAGAAGAGACACAACTTGAATTTGCATTTTTCGAAAACAGGGAATCAATAACGCTTAAGGTTCAAAATACAAATGGCAATAAAAAAGTCCTTTTCAAAAAGGGAGAGACTAAAACGCTAAATATAGAGGTTAATTTGAACCAGCTTTTTGCCAGGTTCAACCCCGGCAGTTTAAATAATGCAAACGTAACCCAGGAAGGAAATACAAGGAAAATAATAGTCGCTCCTGACCAAAATGAAGCGCTATATGATAAATTAGTCGACAGAATAGATAAATCGATGAGAGCAGTGCTAAAATAAGATCTTAAAAACGACCAGGGGTATTAGATGGAAACGAGAGATCTTTACAGTGACCTGGAACTTGTAGAGGGATGTAAGGCAAATAAACGAAAGTACCAGGAGTTACTGTACAGAAAATATGCAAAGAAGATGTATGGCATAAGCCTAAGTTATGCCAGGGACCGTGCTATGGCACAAGATATCCTGCAGGACGGCTTTATAAAAGTGTTCAAAAATATATCTTCTTTCAAAGGCGAAGGAAGCCTCGAAGGGTGGATAAGGAAAATCGTTACAAACACTGCGTTAGATTACATGAGAAAGAAATCAAAAGGTTATGAGTTCATTGACGACAATAAAGATGTTGAAGAAGAAAAAACTGATAAGACCATCCTTGAAAAGATCAATTTTGATGCACTCATAAAGATGGTTTCCCAACTGCCGGAGGGAGCAAGAATGGTTTTTAACCTGTACGCTCTGGAAGGTTTTACGCATAAAGAAATAGCAGAACAGCTGAACATTACAGCAGGCACATCTAAATCGCAATACAAAAGAGCACGGGCGATGCTTCAGAACTGGTTAAAAGATGCGATCTAAAATGGAAAATAAAGATAAATTTACAGAGTGGTATAAGCAGCAAATTGAAAGCAATCCGTATGATCCGCCGGAAAGCGTATGGAATAATATCCATAATGATCTGGATGTGGACAACGTGTGGCAACGCATTTCTTCACAGCTTCAAAAAGAACAAAGAAGAGAATTTATTCCCTATCTTGTTGCTGCTTCCGCTATACTATTATTCTTTTTGTTTTATCCATTTCAAAATAACCAATCCTATAACCTTGCAGAAAATGAAATAAACAAGAACTTTCCGAATATAGAAGCTGCTATAGAACAAGGTAAAACCATATCTGTCGATACAGAAGAAGGCAATGCGCAAGGAGCTGGAGAATTTATTTCATCTGCCTTTAACACACTCAATACCGAAGATTATTTTTCTGCGGCCGGACATCCTGACGAGAATCAGGCTAACGAACGAACAACGACTGCAGGTAATTTAACAAAACTAAATAATCGTTCACCCGGGATAAGCAAAGCTCTGTCTAAACCAATGCTTGCTGCATATCAGCCAAAACAACCAGAAAAGAAGGATGCTCAGCAAGAAGAAGAAAAGTCTGAACCGCAATTTTATGCGGGAGTATCCGGTGAATTAGGAAAATCATGGTTGCTTAGCAATAAAACGATTTACAGTATGACCAGTTCTCCTTTTAGCTCTGCTAATCCCTCTGATGAAAGCACTTTTGGATTTAACGGAGGTGTGAGACTTAGTGAAAGATGGGCTGTTGAGCTGGGAGCTTCATTTACTGGCAACAAGGGGCAGGTTTACAAAGAATATACCGATGGCCAGCTAGTTACCAATCAAATAAGCTTAAACTATTCCTCCCTGAATATGAAGGGAAGATATAAATTTATATCAAAAACTAAGCACTTGCCGGTTTCTCACAATTTGATTTTTGGCACTTATCTGGGTTACCTCAGCAATGCTTTCCAGAAAATTGAATCTACATCAAACAACATTAAATCAGATTATAGAAATTATGACCTTGGTTTGGTAATTGGGTATGAAATCGACGCTCAAATACTTCCCGACTACACATTATCCACAGGAGTTCAAATCGACCCGGGACTCATGAATATCTACAAAGGAACCGAAGAACTTCCCGCAAGCTTCAACAAAACCTACAACGCCTCAATCGGCATCAACATCTCCATCAAAAGAAACTTTTAAGTTAATTCTGTTTTTGTTTTCGGAAGTAACGGAGTTAATTCCGAGACGTGAGTAAAATTATTTAAGATGGCACTTTCAGAAAAATAATAATAGAACGCTGATGACACGCCTTGCCTGCAGGCAGAGATTTAACGGATTAACACAGATTCCTTTATTAAAGATTTGTCTTAAATCACTTTACTCACCCTCTCCACCCAATTAACTTAATCAACTCAGTTAACTAAATTCACTTAATCAACTCAATACCTTAAAAAATGAAATTTTAAAACCACCTATTCCCGTACAATTATTCCTGATTTCAGACTATTTTCTACATTTTTTTACATCCATTCCCACCCTGCTTCATATTTTTTCGTCTTAGAGTTGAAATAAATCAATAAACCCAAAATTCAAAAAGAGGTAAATTATGAAACTTAAAGGAATCATACTACTAAGTTTTTTCGCGATCTTTTTAGCCTTTACGGCATGCGAAGAAGATAACGCAACAACAGACAAAGGCACATTATCCCTTGCACTGACAGATGCACCAATTGATAATGAATCAGTAGATAGTGTTAACATTACCATCACCGGACTGCAGTATCATAAGCAAAACAATAGCTGGGAAAGCTTTGATACTTATGAGACCACTAAAGTAAATCTACTTGAGCTAACAGATGGCATGACAAAAATGTTAGGCTCATTTGAAATGGAAGCCGGACAGTATAATCAATTGCGATTCATGCTTGATGCGCCAACTTATGGCGAAGGGGCACAGTCAAATCCGGGATCTTACATCACCTTTGATGATGGCACACAAGAGGATCTTTTTGTACCAAGTGGAGCCCAAACAGGTTACAAAGCCACCGGATCATTTAGCGTACCTTCTAATGGTGAAGTGCAGCTAACTGCAGACTTTGACGTGAGAAAATCTGTAGTGAATGCCAAGAATTCCGGCATGTACATATTGAAGCCGACCATACGTCTGGTTGTAGACAATGAAGCCGGAAAAATTACAGGAAAACTGGCAAACATTGATACAACAAAAGACTACAATGTCTATGCATATGAAGACGGAACTTATGATGCTTCTACAGAAACAGAAGTAGCCGATACCGTAGAGGAATATGAAGAAAATCTATTCCCAAATGCGGTAACAAGTGACATGGTAGGTGAAGAAAACGGTTATCAGCTTCACTGGCTCGCACCAATGAAATATGACCTGGTTGTAGCTGAATACATTGACGGACAATTTCAGAGCGTTATCGGCAAGGTAGAAGACGTAACCGTAGAAAGCGATAAAACAACAACTCAGGAAATTGACCTTTCCTCCCTCTAATACCCGTATCCTCAATTGATGCGAAAACCGGGGCAGCTCATCTGCTCCGGTTTTTTAGTATGTTTTTAGAGTATGAAAAAATTATAAGAAAAGCTTAAAATTTCTTGCTTTAACTATTGGATATTTAAGAAAAACAATTTAGTTTTGCAATCGCTGTTTGAAAAAGGATATAGAATAAAAAATAAATTCCTCAGTAGCTCAGTTGGTTAGAGCACCTGACTGTTAATCAGGGGGTCGTCAGTTCAAGTCTGACCTGGGGAGCTTAAAAAAAAGGAGTTGCAAATTAAGTTTTGTAGCTCCTTTTTTTATTGGAAAAAATAACTAAAAAGCAAACCCGGATGGCACGGTAAGACAAAACGAAATAAACGGCCATCCCCTGAATTTCAACTGCCTCCCACACCCCGTCATTTTCATGAAAAAAAGAATAAAAACCCCTGGCCGGAACGGTTTGAAAAGGAGATAGCGGGGACGGCGAAGAGTGAGATTGGGCGGTTGAAACAGTGAAAATAAATCGTTTGTTGTTGTATGGAACGCGGATGAATCCGACTTAGCGGATTAACGCGGATGATTTTTTCATCATGGATAATTCCAGCGATAACCGCATAGCTTTTCCGTTATAAATATCTTTAAAGGTTGTTAAGACTGGATTGTAGAAACTAAGTTATTGAGATATTTTTCAATTTCATCTTCCTGATAAATATTTTTGGGGGCATTCAATTCATTAAGAATTTTAAGTGCATTATCATAGGAAGAAAAGAATTCTCTTTTTCTTGGTTTGGTAAGTAAAATATCAAATGAATAATTTTCTTGTTTAGCCGTATCCCTAAGAAAGGATAAAGTACCATACCATCTGGTTGCTTTTTCAATAATTGAATTCGGATCATAAAGATCAAAGCCCAGTGGTGTTAATAAATTTAAGGAGCCATTTTTCCAGGCTAAATCAAATTTTACATTGACACCCCATTCTTTGTTTGAGACATCAATATCTTTTTTTAACTTTTCCTCTACATCCGGGTTATATTTATGTATAAAATCTTTTACTCTTTTTATAACATATTTTTCATCCTTTTTTTCTGTCTCTTCTTTTATTTCATACTCACCAAGAAAAGCGTTATAATAATAGTTTTTCAATTTCTCATAATCAGCTTGTTTTGCTTTCCTTACCTTTGAAAAGCGGAGAGAATTTGAATCAGGAACTAAGAAATATTGTCTTATTAAATCTTCAAGGTCAAACTCTTTAAATACATGATTATATTCATTTCTTGTTAATTCATTGGCTCTTTTCTCAAAATCACGGAGATAATGTTTTAAAAAATTAACAGAGATATTAGAATATACGGAAGAAAGGCGTTTTAAATGTCTGGGATTTAGGAATTCTATTTTTTCTGATTGATCAGAAGAAATTAATAATCCCAGATTGATTTGCTCACCAAGAGCCAGGGAATGATAATATTTTAAAATACTGTATTGGAACACTTTTAAATTTATTGAATTAATTCGTGCAACAAAGTTATGAATTTTGATTGATTTAATTTAATCTCTTCTAAATAAGAACGTATTGCAGCATAGTCACTTGTGTCAAAACCTTTTCCTTTTATATCTTTATAGATAAATGACCATCGGTTAGATGTGTTATAATAATCTATAAATCCTTTATCAATATATAATGTTTGTTCATGATCTATAAGATAGTACGTATCCTTTTGAAAAAAGATATTCGGTTTCTTTTCTCTGCGGTCAGTATTCCTAATTAAAACATCAAATCCAAAAATACTTTCAATGTCATAGCGCGCTAAATGTTTATTGGTAAGTGTATCCGAATAGTCTAAGTTGGGATATACCAATTCACTTCCGAAAAAATAATTACGTCCCAAGTCATTTACCCTTTGCTGATCTTCTTTCTCTAACGAATTAATAAACTCCTTATCAAATTTTATTAAAGCGTATCGAGGGACACTTAATTCAAACTCTTCTGCTAATATGCAAGAATAAAATTCTTTATTTGTAGGTTGATAATCCTTTTCGTCGTTTAACCACGTATTCTTTTATAACTGAATTATCTTCTACAGTTACTACCCAGGGCTTTGTTGTTCCGCCCTGAGCTATATCAGTTGTTTTACTAATAGCATTGTAGATTTTCAGCAATGGTGCATTATTTTTGTTTATACTAAAGTATTAAATAATAATGAATGAATTCATAAATAAGTTAGATATTATTCCGCTTTTAAAGATAATTATTAATATGGAAATCCCTTATATTTAAGCAGAATTCTCAAAACTAAAGCCATTTCCCACATTTTTTATTAATTTCACCATACAAAATGTAAAATAGTATACCGCATGCCTGACAAAAATAAATAGTAATCAATGATAAAGTAAACAGATTGCTTGCTAATAGCGCAATTGCAGGAACAAACAGAAAAAAACAAACAATATACAAATAAGCTGATACAAGGTGTATTGAGAGACGCATTTGAGGGATAGACTAATAGTATGATTTTATTTTATGGGTTTTATATATTTGAAATTCGTTAATAATAAGGATATATTTGTATTAGAATATAATAGATATGAGTAAAAAATATAAACCAGTACACATAATACACCTTTTACTTTATACGCCGGATGTTACTGGCAAAGAAGCAATGCCTGTTATTGGCAGAACAAGATTGATGAAAATGGTCTTTTTGTTTCAAAAAGAGCTCAGCAATTTTTTTGAAGGGTTAGTTGATCAAGATTCTTTTAATTTTGAGGCTTATAATTATGGTCCCTTTAGTAAAAAGGTTTACGAAGCATTAAATTTTTTAGAAACAAGAGATATCATTAAAACAGATAATGTATCTTCCGGACAAGTAAATATTGACGAGATAAATATTGATAGTTTCTTATCAAAAACTGAAAATCAAGAGATATTATATTTCAATGAAGACGAAGAAGAAAACATATATTATACAGAAGTTTTTAGTTTAACAGAATCAGGGATTCAAATGATGAAATCCGGACAAAAATGGTTTTCCTGGGTGAATTTAGACGAAACAAAACAAAACAAACTAATTCAGTTTAAAACGAAAATGATAAACTCTTCATTAACGAATATTTTAAAATATGTATATTCTAAGTATCCCAATTACGCCGAAAAATCATATATAAATAATATTGTCTTTCCTAATTCTAATCTTTAAAATGACAGAAAAGAAATTAAATAGAATAATTTTTCATTATCTAAAAAATAAAGAAGTTAATGTATTCACAGAAATTCCTTTTTTATCCAGAATTATAGATATTGTAGTATTAAAAGAAGAGGGAATTTACTCTTATGAATTGAAATTAAAGAATTGGAAAAAAGCAATAGAGCAATTAAAGGATCAAAGAATTGGATCAAATTATTCAATATTGTGCATGCCAAATGAAAATATGAGCTCTAATGTTAAACAAAAAATAATTAATGAGCTCAGCTTTTATGGTTTTGGCTTTGAACTGTGGGATCAAAAAAATCATAAATTAATAAAGATTTTAAAGCCAAAGCCTAATAAGTTAGTCAATAGAACCCTTTCAAAAAAACTAGAAACGAACTTAAGCCAATTTCAATGAAACATTTTTTAAGGTTTGGATCACATCAAGAGAATAAAGTTTTCATAAACAGCTGGGTAAAAAATCAGGTTCAGGGTCTTGCTTTTAATGCAAATGTCATTGCTCATACTCCTACTGCTATCCACAAGTTTATAAACATCAATTTTCCTAACACCTCTTACTTTATTGATCCTCAAACTTACATGTTTCAATTGGACCCAATCAAATACTATTCTTCAGCAGAAAAAAATACGCATAAAAAGGTATTAAAAAAGTCTGTAGAAACCTTGGTTAATGAATACGGAGAGCCTGCAAAATCAATAGCAAATACATTAGAGCCACTTACAAATCAAGATTTTGAAAAATCCCTTGAAAATTTCACTGAAAATGTAATAAACTTTCAATTAAATTATTTACAAGAAGAATATAATAAAAGAGAATCGGAGGGTTATGAAGATTATGATGACAATGATTCGCGAATATCACCCCAATACATTATTCCTCCTTATTTTTATCTAACTTTTGAAGACTTTAAACCATGGCTCGAATTAAATAAGAAAGCTTATGAAATAGCTATTGATAATCATTCCCCTAAGTTAAATCTACTGCCACAATTGGTCTTTGAAAAACATGTTTTGTTAGATGATTCAAAAATAAAGCAAATAATTGATTATTATAATAACATTGAATGTGATACAATACTGTTATGGATTGATGACTTTAATGAAAACGACGTAAGTTATGAATATATAAATGCTTTTGTGAATTTTTTGAAAAAACTTAACAAGTCTGTTATTAATTTATATGGAGGTCATTTTTCATTACTTTTATGTAAAGAACAATATTTGGAGGGATTCTGTCATGGCCCGGGGTACGGTGAACATCGACCTGTAAAGCCAGTAGGAGGAGGAATTCCCAATGCAAAATTTTATTTGCCCTTTACGGCAAAACGTGAAAATTTTCCTCAAGCGTATTCTGTTCTTTCCTTAAAACATTTACTAAGCGGGGATAATAATCATTATTATAAACATGTATGTGATTGCAATAAGTGTAAAGAAATTCTTGGTACTAATCCAACCGCAGATAAATTTGCTGCCTTTGGTGAATACGAACCCTCAAGAAAAACAGGTAGAGAAATCCCCACGCAGGAAACATTATATAATAATCATATACATTTTGTACTAAAAAGACTTTCTGATTTAAAAGATGTTACAATTGAAAAAGAAATAAAGAAATTTAAAGATTTTATTCAATGGAATAAAGAACACAAGGAAGTTTCTGTATCACACTTAGAGAACTGGATAAAGATATTGGATAATAATGGAAAATAGAGTTGTGATAGTTGGCGCAGGTTTTTCAGCACCAGCAGGTGTCCCTAATCAAACAAATCTTTTAAATAAAGTATTAAATCTAGATGATAGTTATGAAACAATTGATGCTTTTAATACTGAAATTCCCAGCGACAAAGAAATAATTGAAATTTTTCTAAATCACCTTTTTAAAAATACCGAACATGAAAAGATCTCTTTGGAAGATCTTTATACAATAATTGATCAAGCTATTCTTAAGAAGCGAAATGTAGGAATATTCGACCTTGCATCTACAATTCAAGTGCGCGAATCTCTTGATAGACTAATTTCTTTTATTGTTAATAGACAAATTAAAGAAGAAACAATAAATAATCTTTATATTCCTCTTTATGAGAGTTTGTCTGAAATTCCTGACTTATCTTTCATAAGCCTTAACTGGGATTTTTTGCTTGAAAGAATCCTTTATAAAAAAAACATTTCTGTCGATTATAAAATACCTCTGGAAGTATTACCTTATCAAGATAAAACCAATAAAACATTACATCATGAAATATTAAAGCCACATGGTTCATTAAATTGGCAATTATGTCCGATTTGTGAATCAATATATTCGGATATTGATTTTTCTACGCAGAATATCTCTTTAACAAAATGTCCAAAATGCCAGAACATATATGAGAGTAGTACTTATGAAAAAGCAAAATTAGCTGAAAATAATATAAATATAAATCAGCGTTTAATGCCTTTACTGATTTCCCCAACTTTCATAAAAGAAAATAATATTCCACACTTAAATTTCATCTTTCAAGAGATTTATAAAAAACTTATTGAAGCCGACGAAATAATATTTATTGGTTATTCATTGCCTATTTCAGATCATGATATTAGAAATTTACTCATTAGAGCAAACTCTGTGAATAGTGAGGCGAAGGTAAAAGTTGTTTTAAAGGAAGAACTCAGTGATATAAAAAATCGACTCATATATAATTATACTAGTATCTATGGTAAAAGTATTCAGTTTTATTGGGAGGGTTTTGATAAATTCCATCAAATATTAGAGTAACTTAATCTGGTAAATATTCTATAACATGACCCTCGGCAAAACAATCAAACTATTCCTCATAGACGGCGATCCCAACGGACGAATTACCGGTGAGCTTTCCAACTGGACGGGGAAAGCCTATAAAATTCCACGTATCAAAATTAAAGACAGTACAGACCGGGAGGAGTTGAAAAATCCGGGGGTGTATTTGTTGTTTGGAAAAAACGAGGAAGGCAAAGACCAGGTTTATGCCGGGGAGGCAGAAAATATTTTCAGTCGTTTAAATCAGCAACTTGCCCAAAGAGAATTCTGGTACGAAGCCATTGCCTTTATCAGCAAGGATGAGAACCTTAACAAAGCCCATATCCGCTACCTGGAAAACAGCTTGTATGAAACCGCCAAAAAAGTGAATCGTTACCAGGTTGTCAACACGAATGTGCCTACCCGGGCCTCCATGTCTGAATCAGATATTGCGGAAATGGAAGCCTTCATGGGCAATATTAAAATATTGGTAAACACGTTAGGTCATAAAGTCTTTGAAGAAAAACGCGAAACCAAAACACCCCAGCAACGGAAAAAGACCACCTTCTATATCAAAGCAGCACGGGGAGCAGATGCAAGCGGAGAACCCACCTCAGACGGCTTTTTGGTATTCAAAGATTCTCATGCAGCCATTGATACAGTAAAATCATTGACATCTAATTTCACCCGTTTCAGGGATCAACTGATAGAAAATGGTACGTTAAAGAACGCAAACGACCATTACATTTTTACCGAAGATTATGTTTTTTCAAGTCCTTTCACCGCAGCGGTAATTGTAATGGGAAGAAATGCCAACGGACTTACCGAATGGAAAATGAAAGACGGCACCACGCTCAGGGATTTTGAGGAACCAAAGGAATAATCCTACTATCAATCAACTATTCCACATGAGACAACTACCATGCTTCAGCATGGTGGAAAATACAACGCACACATAACCTTTAGCCCGCTTCAGCGGGCTTTTATGTTTTCATACGGACAGTCTGATAAAAGCCAGCTGGAAGCAGGCTAATGTCGTTGTGTTTATGTCCTTCCACCCGGATGAATCCGGGTGCTATACTCATGGGCAAAACAAACCGGGTGCAGGCGGATGCCAGTGCTGGTTTCGGGGTTTCGCGTTCCGGCTTGCGATTTCGAAGCCGAAAGTTCCGATCTTTTGAGTGAGCCTGAAAATTTTCGGCAGAAAAACCAGAATAAGAAACCATTTAGTCTGTCAAATTGAAGGCAAGATCGGAACTTTTTCCTGGCTGCTGACGGAATTTTATCAAACAGGAGGCGACGGAATCACAAATTCCGCTCAGCCAGGGACGCATCGCAGCGTAGGCAGAGCCTACGCTGTACCGGGGATACACTGCTTTACCCAAAATAATTCGAAGAATTTCCCTGAATATTCAAAGAATTTCTTCGGAAGTTTGGATTAATCTTCTAATTTTTTGGAGAAATTATTGGAAAATTCAGAGAGATTATTTGAAAGGTTGAAGCTTTAACATGAAAATTCGCACAAATCCTACGAAATTTTAAAGCCAATCGTCGAAAAATCAAATAAAATGATGGAAATTTTGAAGAAATTCTTTAAAACTTTGAATAAATTCCTCAAAATGTTAAATCTTTTCAGTGAAATGGTCAATGGAGAATTATGTGAAGTATCGGTATGAATTCTGTTATCAAGTTCTTCAAACAAAAAATCATCCCCGTTCAATGAAGAGGATGATTAATATAGGGGTAAGTGGTTTTCTTACAGTGAAATGAAAGCCTTCATTATGGCTGGTCTTCCTCTGTATTCTGTTTCTTTTTATACCTGCCTCTCTTATGATGCTTGCTCAAATCATTATAGATGGAATCAATACCCGGGTAATCTGTACTACGGGCCTGACCGTAGGATTTGTATATAATCAGGGACAGCTGGTAACTATTATTGCCAAAGACTGCGAGTGTGTCGGCTAATGCTTCATTCAGCTTTTGATGTTCGCGCTTAATGCGTTTTAATTTCAGCACCACATCCAGGTCAACTTCCAGTTTGTTCAGGTCAATATTTCTGGGGAGCGGATCCGGATCCTTTTTTGCGTATTCCAGACTCTTTCTGACAAAGGGTATTCGTTTTACGTCAATTTCGGAATGCTTGTACCGTTCTTCGGGAGAAAGGTTGATCAGAAAAGGCATGTTATCTCTGAGCATTTGATATCCTTTCAAAACATTCTCAAAGTTATCTTTGGTGAATATTGGGTTGTCGGGTTTATCCCGGTTGTTTTGTTCATTCATATTTTGCTTGTTTAGTCTATGCATTCAATCTTTTTATAAAAAAAGCCACACAGCGTGTCTTCATACTGCATGGCCAGTAGTCCTGAGAGATTAAATCTTACTCTTCATCACCATTGGAACGTTCCTGGTAGAATTGCCGTTTCAGGTCGTTCACCACGCTGTCGATACCCGGGTTGTTTCCACGGGCGGCTAATTTGGCAGCGTTATACACAGTCAGTGCCGCTACATAACTTTCAGAACCAACGGCAGCAAGGGTATCTTTTACACTCTCGTCCAGTTTTCCAAGCTGTCTGTCGATACTTGCCAGACCCCTAAAAAGATTCAGATCCTTCTCAAGCTCTTCCAGATCGATGTAACGGGGGAGCATATTCCTGTCGCTTTTGGCGTACTCCAACGCCTTTTCCACGAAAGGGCGACGGTTGTCTTCCATCTTTGGCAAAGCGGCTCGTTCCTGACTGGTTAAATTGATTAAAAACGGCATGTTCGTTTTGATAGTGGAAATGGCATCTAATACCGCGTCCATCTGTTGCTGAGTCATTTCAGCAGAAATTCTGTCTTTCATCAGATTTAATTTTAAAATGAGTAAATGATTTAACTTGGTGACACAAAAATAACAGAAAAAAACATTTACACCAACAGTTTAATAACGTTTTTGGGCAATTTATACTATTTTTCACTGTTCAAAAGACATAGAGGAGCTATGTATTAAAATTGAATGAGGCAACAGAATAGAGAAGCGCAGAATTACAAATTCCGCTTAGCCAAGGAAAAATTTGATTTATGAAAACACAGCAACAAATCATGCGCCCAAAAGATATAGTGGTTTTACTAAAGCCTGAGTTGAGCGGTTTGAACAAAGTGAAAAAGCGCTTTACTTATCCGGCAGCTGCCGAACCGACTTAGAAACTGTTTTGATTTAGTAAAAGAGAAATATCTAGTACCGCCGGTATGGCGGTGTTCCTGAATTTGAGTGACAACTTTCACCTCCCTGAGAATTGATAGAAAACTGCATGGAACACCGGCTGGAAGCCTGTGGAGACAGGAAATACAAGCAAGAATACATGCAGATAATACAAGCAAAAAGATATTAATATTAATGCTCGAAATAAAATCAAAACAGTTTCTTAGAAATTGTCGGTTTTACCGAATAGGTGAGGTAAAAACTATACAATTTCTTTGTCCCCGACACTTTGTGTACGGGGCAGGCAGTGAGTGAGAATCGCTCAATTTGGGTATAAGAAATGTAGCATTTATTTCCTTTCTTTCGATGTAAATAGTGCTTCTAAACTCCTCCTAAACTGAAATAGACTTGCTTACACAATATCTTGGCAGAGTATAATCAGTTGTTAATAAGCGGATAAGCCAGGAGATTAAATCGCCCAATAACTTCTTTCAGATAAATTTCCCTATCTTTTCCAGCAATTTATCTTTATCAATTGGTTTACTAATATAGTCATCACAACCTGCTTCTATACTTTTTTTAGCATCACTGCTCATGGCATAGGCTGTTTGTGCTATAACGGGTACATCTTTGTTTTGGGATCGTATCTTCCTGGTTAACTCCAGGCCATTTGTGTCGGGCAATTTAATGTCCATAAGAATAAGATCAATTTCAGGATGATTTATAAATTTCTTATATCCTTCGTTACCTGTTTCACAACTGATGAGATTTATTCCTTCAGGCTCGAGAAGTGCCTTCATATATTCACGGCTGGTGGGGTCATCTTCTATAAGGAGAAACGTTTTTTCTTCTGTATTGGATATCCCTTGCTCTGTTTTTTCCTTTTTCTCTCTTTGTTTTCCTGATTTTTCTTTAGAAGGAAGGGTGAAATAAAAAGCTGATCCTTCCCCTTTTGTAGATTTTAACCACATTTCTCCGCCCAATAATTTTACCAGATTTTTGGAGATGGTCAGGCCTAAGCCAGTACCTTCATAATTTCTTATGCTTGAATCATCAACCTGCCTGAAACGTTCAAAAATATGTTCCTGTTGGTCTTTCGGTATACCGATTCCACTGTCTTTCACATAGAAAAGCAGGTAGCCTTCACGCCTGGGTTCATAACCAAACTCTACGGTGCCTTCTTCGGTAAATTTTATAGCGTTTTTAAGCAGATTATCCATAATTTGCCTGAATCGACTGAAATCCGATTCAACATAACTTTCCTCATAATTCAGCCCCAAATGCAGTTTCAACTGAATATGATCTTTCTCTCTGCTTTCCAGTTCATTTGAAAAAACACTGTAAAGTTCCTGCATCACATCATTTAAATTGAAATGTTGAACATTCAGCGTTAACTGATTGGCTTCTATTTTAGATACATCCACCAGGTCATTGATGATATGTAGCAGATGTTGGGTTCTGGAGTGAATGATGTCAATAAACTTTTTTTGCTGTTCTTTTGGGTAGTCATGTTCCTTTAAAATCTGTGAAAATCCAATTATACCGTTCATGGGTGTTCGTATTTCATGACTCATGTTAGCCAGGAATGCTGATTTCAGATGGTCGCTTTCCTCGGCTTTTTCTTTTGCCCTGATTAGTTCTTGCTCCGATTCTCTCCGCTCCAGCGCCAGAGAAGCTTGTCTGACAAAAGCTTCAAGGGTCTCTGTATTTTGAATGTCTTTCCCTTCAGGAAACAGCAGAAATGCATCGGCATATATTTTATTGTTTAAAATGAAAGCGATGCCATAAATGTGTTCAATTTTAAGTTCATCCTCAATCTTAGCAGCAATATCCTTTGGTATAAATTCAAAAGATAATTCATAAATCCCCCCGTCCATTTTTTTTATTTTTCCATCGGACAATCCTTCTATTCTTTCATCAAACGGATATTGCCGGTCAATTATCTGAATTCCTAAATTGTTAATGAATTTACCAATAGAGGCATTGGCATCCTTAAAAGCTTTGGTCTCTATAACAGAATTATCATGATCTACTTCATTAACAATAACAATAGAGGCTCCCGGGTTTAATTCTCTAAATTTATCTCCAATAAAATTGTATATATCCTTTTCATATCTTTTATCTACAAAATGGATTGCACAGTTGGCTAAAAATTCAATATTATGCAAATTTTGCCTGGTCAGCTTTTCACTTTTTTCGGCTCTTTTCTTGGCATTAAACAGTTCTTTTTCGTATTCTTTTCGCTCGGTAATATCTCTAATCGCAGAGACAACACCCTCTGTTCCTTCATCTGTTTCAAGCGGATAGTATATAATATCAAGATGCACCTTTCCAAATTCAGGAAATTCTCTTACCATCTCGTACTGGACCGTTTTTCCTTTCAGGCATTTATCAAGACTGGGTTTTACAGTTTCTTCAAAGTTCTTTTTGCCTACAACCTCCCTTGCTTTATACCCAATTACTTCTTCCTGTTTTAGGTGGTAATATTTTAAATAGGCGTTATTTACACGAATATAATTATAGTCAGCATCCACTACAGCCATCATATCCTCGGAGCTTTCGACCATTCGTTTATATATTTCCAAATCGTCTTTATGTTCTTCAAGTTTTTCATTTGCCTCGTGCAGTTCCTCATTGGATGCCCTTAATTCCTCTTCGGTAGTTTCTAGCTCTTCATACTTTTTCTGGAGTTTATATTCAGCCTGCTTGCGTTCGGTAACATCAGAATTAAATCCATCAATTTCAAAACCGTTGTCATCATTCTCTTTGGAAACCTTAGCTGTCATGGAAAGCCAGATATGTTTCCCGTCTTTTCTTTTTGCCTCGTATTCAAAATTCTCAACCCATCCCTGATCTTTCATTATTTGGAGAAATATCTGTCTTCTTTGCGGATCAACATAAAGCTGTTCGGCCAGGTTGTCATAATATTCAATGAGTTCTTCCGGTCTTTCAAAGCCTAGTGTATGAGCCATTGTTTTATTTGCCATCAGGGCTTTGCCTTTGTAGTCTGTACGAAAAACACCTATGGGAGCATTTTCAAAAAGTTCCCTGAAATTTTCTTCAGATTGCTTCTGTTCAGTAATATCCTGAATCATCCCGGTCGATTTGATGACTTTCCCTGATTTATCTTTTGTATGATCACATCGCTCATGCACATACCTTATTTCTCCATTCTTTTTTCGAACGATTCGGTGTTCAATCTCATAGTGATCGCGTCCGTCTATTATTGAACTCTCATACGCATTAGATACTGCTTCCCGGTCATCCGGATGCACCATGCTTAAAAAGGCCTCGTAGGTGGCTGCAAATTCCTGTGGTTCCAATCCAAATATCCGGTAAACTTCATCAGACCAGGTGAGTTTGTTTTGTGTCAAGTCCAGCTCCCAGCTTCCGATATGGGCAATTTCCTGTGATTTCGCCAGAAGGGCTTTATGTCTATTTAACTCTCTTTTTGCCTCTTCCTTCTGAGTAATATCTTTTACAAATTCAATCACCCCCTTTACTTTACCTGACTCAGAATCTATAATGGGATAACTGTAAAGTTCAACCCATTTCACGGGAGAATTGGGATCGGGAGAACCGGGGACTATATCGGATTCGGTTTTTTTAGTCTTCATACAGCGCACTGCAGGACAGGGGTTACACGGAACATCGGAATCATGGTAGGCCTTGTAGCATTTTTTACCAACAAGTGGCATGTTTTCAGCGTACCAGTTTTCCATAACATGATTCACATAACTGATGGACAAATCGGTATTCAGCACACTGATGCCATCCTGAATGCTCTGAAAAGTGGTTTCTAAAAAATCTTTATTTTCCTTGATTTGTTGATTCTTCTTATACTCTTCTGTTACATCCCTGAATACAGCAACAACACCATAAATATGACCCTGCTCATCCTTTATCGGGGCAGCCGAGTCTGCAATCTGGTACTCTTCTCCATCTTTTGACAGTAGTTTGGTATGATTGGCAAGCCCCTCAACAGTGCCCTTTTCCAATACCTTGTTTATGGGATTAACTGCTTTTTTGCCTGTAAGTGCATTAATAATTTTAAATACCTCGTCAAAAGCCTTTCCTTTAGCATTCTCTGAATTCCAGCCTGTCAGGTTTTGGGCTGCAGAGTTCATCTGAACAACATTCCCCTTCTTATCTGTTGAAATCACCGCATCTCCTATTGAATTCAAGGTGATACGTTCCCTTTTCTTACTTTCCCGCAAGGATTTTTGTAATTGTTCATTCTGTTGTTCCAGTGCTCTTATTCGCTCTTCTAATCTGGAAGTATAATCTTTATCCATCAGTCTATTATTTCGGGTTTTTAACTGTTGTTTAAGAGGGTGATCATTGCCGACATAGCAACCATTTGCTAATGTTATTCTACGTGCAGATAAACAAATAGTTGATAATTTATAAAAATTTTGGTAAAAGAAAGAGAATTATTAATCAAAAAAAGAAGAAGTTTTATACTTAAATGAAAATATACAAAAAATTGACAATCAAACCAAATGTATGGCTCTTATATTCATGAATTAACTTGTATGGGTTTTTATTATAATCGATGTAAGCATTCGCTTGTAGCAGTTTTGGTTTCTGCTACAAATCCAATAATCCTTCGGGGATGGAAATTTTTACGATTTTATTTTCCTCATCAACATAGAAGAGCATTTCCTCATTTATTGGGACATCTATACTGCGGTTTTGGTAGGTGACTTGTAATAGTGTATTAGATGGGATTTCCTGAATATCAGTAATTATACCAATTTTCTGATCATTCTGGTCAACGAGTAAAAAGGTTTTTAGGGAGTCATAATTATTTTTCTCACCAATGAATAACCTGTTCCATTGTTCATCAGTTAAATGCCAGTCAAGAGCGGTGAGCTCTTCCGCGTCTTCAATGGTGTCAATGTCTTCTAGCTTCACGACTGCAGTAGAAGAGCTTTTCAGAAAAGCTTGTTCAATAAAAAAAGGAACCAATAATCCATCTGCTTTTATGAATATTGATTCCTCTTTAATAAAATTATCCGGTAAATCGATTTCGGAGTTAATGATAAGCTCTCCTTCTTTACCGTGTGTTTTAAGAACTTTGCCTACTTTTTTACACTGATCTAAATTCATTCAAAATGATGAACAGATTGTTTATTCTTCTTTATTCTCAGTAGAATCTTCTGTTTTCTCTTCTTCAGGAGCTTCAGTGTTTTCTTCTGTTTTGGCTTCAGCTGTTTCCTCCGCTTTTTCTTCTGTTTCTGCAGATTCTTCTGCTGCCTCTTCAGCGTTCTTCTTAGCTAATTCCTGTGCACGTTCTTCATTTAATTTCTTTTCAGCCTCAAGCTGCTTTTCTTCTTCAGCTTTCTGTGCACTTAAAATCTTGTCGCGTTCAGCATTAATCTTTTGTTCTTTCTCTGTAAGCCATTCGTTGAATTTTCTTTCGGCCTCTTCTTCTGTTAACGCGTTCTTCTCCACTCCTCTTAAAAGATGTTTCTTATACATTACACCTTTGTAAGAAAGAATGGCCCTACATGTTTCTGTGGGTTGTGCACCTTTTTGAACCCAGCTCAACGCTTTGTCAAAGTCCAGGTCT
>Ga0207414_1000362_pt1 | contig 20914 bp, 22 predicted proteins | sample PonA231FremontCA_2_FD_187269 | JGI IMG/M metagenome (GOLD analysis project Ga0207414, IMG submission 187269) | Marine sediment microbial community from Fremont, CA, USA - Pond A23 Sediment 1 (SPAdes) | ecosystem: Environmental > Aquatic > Marine > Unclassified | place: USA: Fremont, California...
TGCGTTACGCGATACGCCGAACTCGTCGGCGAGCGCCTCGCCCGAAACCACGTCCTCGTCTGCGAGAGCATCCAGAACGTCGCGCGCGTCCATCTTACAGTCCCTTCTTTCCGATTAGCTCTTTGAGCATCTTGGGGGCTTTTCTCGCGCGTCTGACGACGCTGTTACCGTACAGGAACTCTATACCGTCGCCCATGGTTTCGAGGTAGTCGTCGGAGTAAGGGAACCACCACGTCGTTTCGGGACGGAGTGAACGCGGTACGGTGTCGGCGCTTCCCTTGTTGATATGCTTCATACGTGTCACCTCCTCTATACCCCAGACACCGTGCGTCCTACCGTGTCCGCTGTCCTTGTATCCGCCCCACGGCGTTTCGTTGATACCGTAAGTGTAGCCGTGGTCGTTGACGACGACAGTACCCGCGTCTATCTCCCGCGCTACGCGTTCGCCACGGTCGGTGTCACGTGTCCAGACGCTCGCCGTGAGACCGAACCGCGTGTCGTTCGCCTTCTCTATACCTTCGCTTATGTCCTCAAACCCCATCACGGGGATGACTGGACCGAACGTCTCCTCACGCACAACGGGCATCTCGTGTGTCACGTTACCGAGGACGGTGGGGGCGTAGAAGCTTCCTTCGCGGTCGAGACGTTCGCCGCCCGTGAGAACCTCAGCGCCCATCTCGACGGAGTCGTCGACCTGTTGAGCCAGTTCGTCGACGGCACCCTCGTCGATCAGGGGTCCTACGTCGACGTTCTCCTCCGCGCCGTTTCCTACACGAAGCTTGTCGACCTTACGTACGATCTCGTCGCGGAACTCGTCGAAGACGGAGTCGTGCGCGTAGGCGCGTTTGACCGCGGCGCAGGTCTGACCGCAGTTCATGAAACGCGACCAGACGATACCGCTCGTCGCCTTGTCGATGTTGGCGTCTTCGAGGACGACCGCCGGGTCGCTTCCGCCGAGTTCCATCGTCGTAGGCACGCCGCGCTCCTGACACCGTTCCTGTATCATCTCTCCGACGGCGTTGCTCCCTGTAAACGTCATCTGGTCTATGTCGCTCTCAACGATAGCCTGTCCGACGGTGCTTCCACCGCCGGGTACGACGTGGAGAAGATCGTCGGGAAGACCCGCGTCGTTCAGTATCTCCTCTATCTTCAGTCCCGTCAGCGTCGTCTCGCGCGCGGGCTTGAGAACGACGGCGTTTCCGGCGAAAAGGGCGTAGACAACCTGCGAACCCGGTATGCCGAACGGGTAGTTCCACGGCGTTACCATACCGAGGACACCAAGAGGTTCACGTACTATCTTGCTCTTCCGATCCATCACCATGATGTTGTCGAGATCGAGACCCGTCTCCATGACCTCAGGACCGCGTTTCTTGAGGAAACGGACGGCGTCGATGACGGGTATCAGATCGGTTACGAGACCCTCCCCGACGGGCTTTCCCGTCTCGGCGGCGATCGTGCGCGCAACCTCGTCACGTCGGCGTATGAGATGGTTCTGGAAGACGTCGAGAACACGTAGACGATCCTTTACCGACCGTGCCTCCCACGAACGCTGTGCCTCGCGTGCCGCCTCCACCGCCTCGTCGACCTCTTCGGGCGTCGTCGCCACCACCTCCTCGTTCACGTCGCCCGTCGCAGGGTTGACCGAGACAACCGTTTCGGCTTCGCGCGTATCTCCTCCGTCTCCCCTTTCGGTGTCCTCTTCTGTTTCTGACATGACTAACCGTGTCGTCGAGGAAAAGTAAGGATTTGGGTTAGGCTCCCAGAAAGCCGCTGTACGTGTCGAAGACAGACCGGCGTGCCACCATTTCGAGATGTCCGTAAGGTCCTGCGCGGAGGTTGCGCGCGTCGTACCTCTCCGTCCATTCGTCAGGGAAAGAGCCGCGTCCGTTCGGACGTACGGCGTAGTCGTTACGGCTCCATACGGCGGTGTAGTCGACGCCTTCCGCAAGACCGTCGACGTTTAGCTGTTTGAGGAACTTACTTGACGGTAGCATGTCGCGCGCACCCTTCGTGAAGAGGGCGAGACGCGTCGTCTCCGTCCCCTGATGCGGTGTGCTGAGCGTGACCAAGGAGTCGATATACCCCGCGCCGCCCATCTCCTCGGCGTACCACCGTGTCTTGAGACCGCCCATCGAGTGTGCGATCACGTCGACCTCGCCGCCGTCGTCGTACGCTCTCTCAACCACAGCACCGACCTTCTCGGCGTAGTCGCGCGGAGAACCCACCGTAAGACCCGGTACGCGTTCGGCGTTTACTGTGTAGATATCATCCTCGTCGTAGCCTTCGCGCCGCAGGTTTCTCCTCAGAAGGCTCCACCACGGCGTGTACCCCGTGTCGAGAAAGCCATGGACAAGTACGGTAGGTTTTGACATACCATGCCTATACGACCGAAGCGTATGAGTCTTTGACCGTGCATATACGGTTCAGGAACCGAAGACGCGTCTACGGAGAGAGGAGATCGACCTTCTCGACGAAGCCGAGTTGGGATATACGTTTGACCAGAACGCCCGACACCTCGCCGTTGGTAATAACCGTGAAACGCGGTTCGTCGGTGAAGTAGGGGTCGTCTGTCACCGCCTGACGTATGGAGACTTCCTCTTCGGCGATTACACGCGCAATCTCGGCGACGACACCTGTCGACGCCGCGTCGTCGACACGTATGGTGAGAACCGACAGACCGAGGACGGGCGCAACGTCGCGGAACGAGGGTATCGAGGAGATATTACGGAAGATGTCCCCCAGTTCGTCGTCGGCGAGGATCGCATCCGTGGTTGAGTCGACCACACGTCTGTCGACGCCCGCCTCGTCGGCGACCTGTGTATAAGGGATCTCGATACCGCCCGAAACGACGCGACCTTCGTCGTTGACCGAGAAGCCGCGTTCGAGGAGAAGTTCGACGACGGCGCGCTGTCCCGGCGAACCGTCGAACTTACCCATTATACGACGGCGGACGTCTTGGGGCATACGCCGGTTTAGAACCTCACGGATTAAACGAGTTACGCAAACCAAAAGCCATTAATTCTGTCGCCCGATAAACAACACAAGGAGGATAGAGAATGAGGCTTCCGTCCGGAGACGGGATCGAACGCGGCGTCGTAACGAGCAGATGGGGCGACGTGAGCGACGAGGCTTCCGAGATACGGACGGAGGTCTCCGTACCGTCGGCGAACGTCGTCAACAGGGATACCGACACGTTCGGTGTCGAGTACGTCGCGGAGATAAACGGCGTCCGTGTCGTCGAGGCGGAGAAGAGCGGCTTCCGTTTCGATCCGCGTACGACCTCGGTTAGCCTCGATGCAGAGATGGAACACGACGCGATCCGAGGCTGGTGGGGGACGCATGTCGAGAACGGCGAGGAAAGCAGTATGCGCGTCAAGCCGCGTCTGCGTGTCGATCTACCCCTCAGCGACCTCGGTGTACGTGTCCCAAGCCGCGAGACGACCGTCGAGACAGACGCCCTCGGATTCCTTAACGACGCGGGTAGACGGGAGAGGTCGGTGATGGGACGTACGTTTCTCGCTGTCGACGGTATCGATGCAGAATGGGGCGAACCCGACGGCGGTACCACGCCCGTACACGTCGAAGCACGCGTCGAGAACCCGACACGCGTACCCGTTTCGTTCTCCGACCTCGTCTGCGACGTACGTATGAACGGCGTGGACGTTGGCGGCGGCGAAACCCACGACGGCTTCGCGCTCGGAGCGGGTGAGACAGAGACGGTTGAGATGACCGTAAACATCGAGGACGACGCACTCCCCGACTGGTGGAGAACACACGTCGAGAACGGCGAGGAGACCGAGGTAGTCGCGGATGTCTACGGTGCTGTCGGCGTTCTCGGAAGACGTTTCCGCGTACCTCTTATCTCGTACACCGGAGCCGTCGAAACCGACGTACTGACCTGACGGAACCGTTATACGGAGTCGACACGTATAGCCATCGATGGACTGGCTCGACGAGCTTGAGGAGAGGGGTAGGATTACAGGCGCTATCGCCGACGAGATTCTCAAGGAACACGGTGCGCGGGGCAGACGCGCGATCGACGCCGTCTCCGAGGGACGTGTCAAGGAGTACAGGGACTTCGTTGTCGTCGTCGGCAAGGGCGACGAGTACATAGTCGAAGGACGTTCGTGTACGTGCGAGGACTACGAGTACAACCTCGACGAGGGAGAACTGTGCTGGCATGTAATCGCTGTACTCATCGCCGACGCGACGGGAGATGTCGACGAACACGACATGTGGTACACCGAGGTTCGTGACCTCATGGGAACTGATTAGTGCAGGGTCGGACACGTTTCGGTATGGATTCGGACAGGCTGAAACCGTCTTTCGTAGCCGGGTTTCTCGGTTTCCTGAGCGTCGAGGCTACGTCGTTCGTCTACTCGGTTTTCGCGCCCCTAGGTCAGGTCGCGGCTCAGGGCACTAACCCGTTGTTCGTGAGCCACGCACTCTTCTACGACCTCCACAACCCGCTCGCATTCTTCGGTGTTGTCGGCTCCAATCTGTACAGCTTTCTCCCCGTTACGAGCGCCTTCTTCTACGTGCCTCTCGTGACACCGCCGCTCGTCATAGGATTTCTGGCACGCCAAACCGTCGAAGGCGAAGACAAGGTCATCGAAGGGGCGTCGGTCGCGGTCGGCTACTCGGCTCCCACAGCCCTCTTAGCCGTTCCCGTGCTCCCGTTCGTCAGCCTCCTCGACGTCCTTTTTGCGGTCGTCTACCCCGTTGTCTTCGGTGCTGTCGGCGGCTACCTCGGTTCGCGCCGATCAGTGCTCATATCCCCGTCTCCGTAGCGGTTCGCCGTCGAGGCGCACGCCGTCTTCGACCACCTCGCCCACGACGGTTATGCCCGTTTCACCGACAGCTTCGCGCGCCTCGTCAACCGCTTCGCGCGGCAGGGTGAAGAGGAGTTCGTAGTCCTCGCCCACGTATACATCGTCTTCACGTGCGCCGTCGACGAGCGGTAACGCGCCGTCGAGCGCAATACCGACGCCCGACGCATCGGCGATGTTGTGAGCGCCGACGGCGACACCGTCGCTTATGTCGGTCATCGCCGTCGCATACGGTGAGAGGGCGACGCCCTCAGGTACACGCGGAGGGAAGGCGAAAAGCCCGTTGCCGCGTTCGGCGTCCCCGTTCTCGAACGCACGCAGGGCGACCGCTGTCCGTCCGAGAGCGCCCGTTACGGCGACGGCGTCGCCTACACGCGCACCCGAACGGTTCACGACGCCGTCCGTCGCACCCAGCGCCGACGATACGACGGTGCGCTCGTCGTGTGCGTCTAAGTCGCCGCCGACGTACTCCGCACCGACGGATTCGCACACCTCCGATGCTCCGCGCACGAAGCCGTTGAGTCCGTCGTCGAACTCAGGCGCTCCGTACGCCGCCACGACAGCAACGGCGCGTCCTCCGCTTCCCGCCACGTCGCTGAGTGAGACAGCCGCGGAGCGCCAGCCGACGGTGTACGGTGTCACGCCGTCGGGGAAGTCCGTGGTCTCGTGGAGCATGTCGGTTGTGAGCAGAAGGTTCGCCTCGTCGGGGGTACCGACAGCGGCGCAGTCGTCGCTCACGCCGAGTTCGTCGGTGAGGCGTGCGAGGGCGTCGAACTCGTGCATGCCTAAGGTTGGCGACCGTCGGTATTGTATCCACCGACGCGGGCGACGCGCGACGGGAACCGGTTAGCTTAAACGTCCGACGTACCCAGATACGACAAGAATGACGACAGCACACGAGGTGCCGGGCGACCGGCTCGTTGAGGAGACGAAGGAGGAGGTCGAGGAACTCGACGGTGTCGAACCTCCCGAATGGGCGGAGTTCGGAAGGACGGGACGCAACCGCGAACTCCCGCCTGAGGAGGACGGCTGGTGGTACACACGAACCGCCTCGCTCCTACGTAAGGTCTACATCAACGGACCTATCGGCGTCGCACGTCTCAGGAAGGAGTACGGCGGACGTGACAGCAAGGGCGTTGCGCCCTCGCACCACGAGAACGGTAGCGGCAACGTCATACGTACGGCGTTACAACAGCTTGAGGACGAAGGTCTCGTAGAACAGAAAGGCGGTGAAGGACGTGTGGTGACAGCGGAGGGGCAGCGTTTCCTCGACGGTGTCGCCTCCGATATCGCCGACGAACTGCTCGCAGAATAACTGGGTTAGACCCTTAAGCTTCGAGAACTTAGGTACACCAAGATGTCCGACGACGACCTCGAAAAGCTACGTGAGGAGAAGATGCAGGAGCTTCAGGAGAGGGATCAGGGTGGCGGTGCACAGGAAGAGGCACAACAGCGCGCGGAGGCGCAGAAGAAGGCTGTTCTGCGTCAGTCGCTCGAACCTGAGGCGCGCGAACGTCTCAACGCGTTGAGCATGGCGAAGCCTGACTTTGCCGATCAGGTTGAGAAGCAGGTCGTGGCGCTCGCGCAGAGCGGAAGGCTTCAGGGAAAGATAGACGAGGAACAGATGAAGCAGTTGCTCAAGAAGCTACAGCCGGATGACGACGACTACGATATAAAACACAGCGGTCTCTGAATCCGGACTGTTTAAACGCAGGCGGGCGCATTCTCCGGCATGGAGTTCGAGAGTCTCAAAGGTTTCCGTGACTTCTACGCCGACGAGGAGTCGGCGCGGCGTGAGGTCTTCGACACGATCCGCGAAACGGCGCGCTCCCACGGCTTCGATGAGGTATCTGCGCCGTCGCTCGAACCGCTCGGTCTCTACGAGGTAAAGAGCGGCGAGGAGATAGTCAACGAGACGTACTCGTTCGAGGATAAGGGCGGCAGGGACGTTACGATGACGCCCGAACTCACGCCGTCTCTCGTCCGTATGTACGCCGCGCGCGAGCAGGAGATGTCGAAGCCCGTCCGTTGGTTCGCGTCGCCCAAGCTATGGCGGTACGAACAGCCCCAGTCGGGCAGGCTACGTGAGTTCTACCAGCCCAACTTCGATATCTTCGGAGCGCCGGGTGTTGAGGCGGACGCCGAGGCTGTCGCCACTGCGGACGCGGTTCTTTCGAACCTCGGTCTTACCGACGAGTACGAGCTACGTGTTAGTCACCGGGGTGTCGTGCGCGCCGTCGTCTCGTCGCTCGGTGTCGACGGGGAGACGGCTACGGCGGTACACAGGACGATCGACAAGTCCGACCGTCTCAACGACGACGAGGTACGCGAAAGGCTCGTCGATGCCGGACTTGACGACGACGGTGTGGAGACGGTTCTGAGCCTCACAAGCCTCGACGGATGGGGTGCCACCGACGAACTGCTTGGTGTGATCGACGACGACGAACCGCGCGAAGCCGTCGAACGTCTCCGCGCCCTCGACGAGGCGCTCGAAGGGTACGGCGTCGACACCGTCTTCGACCCCTCTGTGGTACGTGGAATGGACTACTACACGGGTGTTGTCTTCGAATGCTTCGACACCGACGGCGACCTCCGTGCCGTATTCGGCGGCGGAAGGTACGACACGCTCGTAGAGGAGTTTGGCGGTCCATCGACGCCTGCGGTCGGATTCGGTATAGGTGACGCGACGCTTGAACTTCTGATGCGAAGCGCGGACATCTGGCCTGCGGAAGAAACGTCGGTCGACTACTACGTCGCTGTAATAGGCGACGTACGCGAGACGGCGACACGTGTCGCGCGGTCGTTACGTGACGACGGGGAGGAGGTACGTGTCAACGTACGCGACGGCAGAAGCTTCGGAAGCCAGTTGGAGCACGCCGACGCCGTCGGTGCGACAAAGACGGTCATCGTCGGCGAACGTGACCTCGCGGACGGAGAGGTGACGGTCAAGGACATGCGGACGGGCGAGCAGGAACAGCGACCCGTGGAGGGGTTGGTCTGAGCTTCTTCGACCGTCTCGGTGACGGGATAGAGAAGAAGGACTCCCTCGTCTGTGTCGGTCTCGACCCCGTTCCGTCGCGTATACCCGACGGCGTCGGTGTAGCCGAGTTCAACCGGCGTATAATCGACGCAACGAGCGATGTCGCTGTCGCGTACAAGCCCAACACGGCGTTCTACGAGGCGCTCGGCACCGACGGATGGGGGGCGCTTCTCGAAACCGTCGAAGAGGCGAGCGCCGCCGCTCCCGTTATACTCGACGCAAAACGCGGCGATATAGGGCATTCGTCACGGAGGTACGCCGAACTGCTCGACGTCGCCGACGCGATCACAGTCAGCCCGTACATGGGGACGGACTCCGTACGTCCTTTCATCGAAGACGGCGACGCGGGCGTCTTCGTTCTGTGCAAGACGACCAACCAAGGTAGCTCAGAGTTCCAAGAACTCGACGCGGGTGGGAAGCCCGTCTACGCGCACGTCGCCGAACGCGCTGTCGACTGGAACGCCGTAAACGGAAACGTCGGCCTGGTGGTCGGCGCTACGGATCCCGAGGAGATGGAGAACGTCCGCGAACACGCCGGCGACCTGCCTTTCCTCGTACCCGGTATCGGCGCTCAGGGAGGTGACGCCGAGGCGGCGGTCGAGTACGGAACCGACCCGCGCGGCGTCGGTGTCGTCAACTCGACGCGTTCGATAATATACGCCGGCGACGGCGACGGTTTCGAAGAAGCCGCACGTGAGTCGGCGAGGTCGTTACGGAAAACGTTGAACGGATACCGCTAACCGTCGTCGGTGTCCTCAAACTCGTCGTTCAGGGCTTCCTCGACCTCCTGCGACTCGGCGTTTATACTCATCCTGTACGTCGTATCGCCTTCGTCGTCAGCCTCGCCGTTGACTATCTTCTCCTTCATCTTTCCCATCTTCTCACCTATCGACTCGACGACTTTGAGTGAGGCGTTGAAGTTCTCTGAGTCGAAGTAGAGAGGATTCGTCCTCGTGATACGGCGGTACACGCGATCCTCGACGGCGCGGACGACATCGCGCGAAGCGTCGCCGACCGTCTTACCCGCCGACTTGGAAGCCTCCGAAGCCTTCTCCGCCGCCTCGGTTATATCGCCCTCGGCTGTCTTCTCACGCGTCTCGGACAGCTTTTCGGCTGTCTCCGCGGCGGTTTCGGACGTTTCGTCGCCTTCCTCGACCTTCGCCTTTTCTACCGTCTTCTCACGCATCTCGTCCTCTTGTTCGCCGCTCCGGGGTCTCCACGCGTCCCACTCCGAGACGGTATCCTGTTCGACATCGTGCTCCTCGAACGTGGAGACTATCTCCTCCCCGAAACCGACTATATCCTCCCAGCTACCCTCGACAGAGTAACCGAACGGCTCCTCCTCAACCTCGTCTTTCCCGTCCCCGTCGTCTGGCTGTGACATGGGGTAACGGTGGTACGTGACCGGTGAAACAAAAGCTTATCCCTGAACGGCGACAGGTTGCGGCATGCGCGCAGAGGTTCGTGCTGTCGACGGCGTCCCGCGTCTTTCCGAGGGCGATGAACTCGGTTCGTACCTGCCTCACGACGCCGACGTTGTAGCCGTCGCCAGCACCGCCGTATCGAAGGTCGAGGGACGCGTCCGTCCCCTCGACGGCTTCGAACCGTCGGAACGCGCGGAATCCCTTGCCGAACGGAACGACGCGGATCCGCGTTTTACAGAAGCCGTCCTCAACGAGTCGACCGAACTACTCATAGAGGAGCCTTTTCTTCTCGCCGTCACGCGTTTCGGGCACGTCGCACCCAACGCGGGTATCGACAGGTCGAACGTCGAAGGAGACGGAAACGTCGTACTGCTTCCCGAAGACCCCGGCGAAAGCGCGGGACGTATCGCCGACACCATCGGTACGCCTGTCGTCGTGACGGACACCTGTGGACGAGCCTTCAGACGCGGACAGACAGGCGTCGCCGTGGGATGGGCGTGTATCGACGCGGTACGTGACTGGCGCGGAGAAGAGGATCTTCACGGACACGAACTCAAAGCCACCGAGGAGGCGGTCGTCGACGAGATAGCCGGCTTCGCAAACGCCGCCATGGGCGAGGGAGGCGGTGGAACCCCGGCGGTCGCCTTCTACGGTGTCGAGGCGATCGTCGGTTCCGCCGACGACGACACCGTCTTCCGTCGTGAGGAGGACGATATAGTGCGATCCGCTCTGCTCGACTTCAAGCCGTAGAAAGATCCTCCGCGACGCCTTCGAGAACGTCGACGGCGCTGTGAAAACCGTCTATCCCTATATGCTCGTTGGGCGTGTGATCGAGGTTGGAGTCGCCGGGCCCGTACGTCGCCATCGGACAGTCCCAACGTTCGGCGAAGACGTTCATGTCGCTCGTTCCCGTCTTGGCGGAAAGACCCGGTTCGCCGTCCTCGTCACGGACGGAGCGCAGGAAAGCGCGGACGACGGGGTTGGAACGTTCGACCAAGACGGGTTCGGTCGACTCGCCCCAGTATACGTCGCCTTTGTGTTCGGTCTCGACCTTCTTAACCATGTCACGTATCTCTGCGACGGAGTTGCTCGTGGGTATACGCATGTTCCCACGGAGTTCGGAACGGAGTTCGAAGCCGTCTGATTCGGAGTCTATCTCCGTCGGTGTGGCGGTGAGCGCGTCGAAGCCCTCGTCGAGATCCTGCAGACCACGGACGGCTTCCCAGAACGAGATCACGTCGTCTATCGCATTTACACCCGGATGAGCCGTATGTATTACCTCGCCGGTTACGCGGTAACGGAAACGGAGTATACCGCGGTATCCGAGCGTGACCGTATCCCATCCTGACGGTTCGCCGTTGATCAGGTACGCGGGGGCTTCGCGGCGGTCGGTGAGGTGACGCGCCCCCATACCGCTCTTCTCCTCCTCAACAACGGCGACGACGGTGACATCAGCGTCCGTATCGGCGAGACGTGACGCCGCGGCGAACATCGAACCAAGAGGACCCTTAGCGTCGACGGAGCCACGTCCGTACAGGTCGCCGTCCTCGACACGTACGGGTATCTCACCCGGAACCGTATCCATATGACTCGTCAGCATCACCTCCTTGCCATCGCCCTCGGTACGTGCGATGACGTTACCGACCTCGTCGGTCGATACATCGAGACCCATGTCGGGTAGATGTTCGAGGAGATAGTCACGCGCAGGCGACTCGTTCCCCGAAGGGCTGTAACGTTCGACGAGACCACGGAAGAAGGCGAACTCCTCGTCGCGGTCGACCGCGGGTGTTGCGCTCACCCGATCACCTCTCCGAGCGCATCGACAACGGCATCGATGTGCTCTTCTTCAAGCGTCAACGGAGGCAGGAAACGTATAACGTTCCGTCCTGCGGTCAGACCGAGTACGCCTTCGCCGGCGAGACCTGAGAGGTAACGTCCCGCGCGTCCACGAACCTGTATACCCACCATCAGACCTTCGCCACGTACGTCGACGATACGGTCGGTGTCGAGCGCCTCGACGCCTTCGACAAGACGTTCGCCCATACGTTCGGCGTTCGCGGGCAGGTTCTCCTCGACGGTGTACTCGACAGCGGCACGCGCCGCCGCGACGGCTACGGGGTTGCCGCAGTACGTCCCTCCATGGCTTCCCTTCGGTATCTCTGTCATCCCCTCACGGCAGACGATGGCGCTGATAGGCAGACCCCCGCCGAGCGACTTGGCGGTCGTTAGGGCGTCGGGTGTTACATCGTAGCCCTCGTGCGCCCACATCTTCCCTGTACGCCCCATCCCCGCCTGTATCTCGTCGAAGACGAGGTAGGCGTCGTGGTCGTCACACAGGTCGCGCGCCGCTTCAAGATAGTCGGCTTCGGCGGGGTAGATACCGCCCTCGCCCTGTATAGGTTCGAGCAGTACGAGCGCCGTCTCATCGTCAACAGTCTCCTTCAACGACCCGACGTCGTTGTACGAGGCGAAGTCGAAGCCCGGCACCGTCGGAGCGAAAGGCTCGCGGTACTTCGACTTCCACGTCGCGGATATGGAGCCGTACGTACGTCCGTGGAAGCCGCGTTTCGCAGAGACGATACCCGATCCATCGGTCGAACCGCGCGCGAACTTCATAGCCGCCTCGTTCGCCTCCGTCCCTGCGTTGGCGAGGAAGATACGGTCGAGAGCGTCGGGCGTGGCGTCCATCAACGCCTCCATGAGTGCGCCGCGCTCGGGTGTAGCGTACGAAGCCTGCGCGTACGTGAAAGACCGCGCCTGCTCCTCGATCGCTTCGACCACACGCGGGTTCGAGTGTCCGACGCCCATGACGCCGTAAGACGCGCCCATGTCGATATATTCGTTCCCATCGTCGTCGTAGACGTAGACGCCGTCACCGTCGACTATAGGCATCGGCTTCTTCGAAAAGACCGCCTCGTAACGTTTCTCACGTCCGATCAGGTCGTCCTCTGTCATTCCTCACCCTCCGATCCGAAGACGGTGCCTTCGCCGTCGAGGGCACGGGCTACGGCTTCGTCGACGTTCGCGGAGGCTAAGACGACACTGCGCGCACCCGCGTCGAGAGCCTCGCGCGCGGCGTAGACCTTCTTCTTCATCTTCCCCTCTGCGTACTCGTCGATAACGTCGTCTATACCGTCGTACCCGACCTTCTCTACGAGGCTGTCGGTGTCGTCAGGATCGCGTAGGAGACCGGGGACGTCGCTAAGGATGACGAGACGTGCACCCAGAGCGCCTGCGACCTCCGCGGCGGAACGGTCGGCGTCGGTGTTGACCGCTGTGCCGTCGTACGAAACCATCGGGACGCCGACGACGGGGACGTACCCCGCACCTATAAGAAGTTCGAGGAGTTCGTCGTTGACCTCCTCTATCTTCCCCGAACGGTCGCCGCGTTTCACCTTCTTACGTCCGTCCTCGACGGCGATCACCTTGTCCTTGTGTTCGCCTTCGAGGAGGCGTCCGTCGACGCCCGTGAGACCGACGGCGTCGACACCGCGCGTCTGAAGTTCCTCGACGATGTCGGTGTTTACCTTACCCGCCATCGCCATCTTGAATATCTCCATCGTCTCGTCGTCGGTAAAACGTCCCTTCATGCCCGACGGGCTTTCGACGTACGTCGGTTCGACGCCGAGGCGGTCGTGAAGCTCGTCGACAGCGCCGCTTCCGCCGTGTACGACGACGAGAGGTTCGCCGTTCTCCACACGCGCCGCGATACCGTTGAGTACGGAACCCCTTTCGACGCCTTCGGTTCCTCCTATCTTGACGACGGTCGTTCCGTTCTGGTCGATCATACAGGATGCATCCCGTTGAAACCGAGTCCCGCGCCCTCATCGTATCCGAGCGCTATGTTCGCTGACTGTACCGCCATGCCTGCGCTTCCTTTCATCATGTTGTCGACGGCGCTGAACGCCACGACACGGTCGTCGCTCACCTCAAAGCCTACGTCGCAGTAGTTCGTACCTTCGACGACCTTGGGTTCGGGGTACCGGTAGACGCCGCGGCGCGACTTTGCGACACGGACGAAAGGCTCGTCGCCGTACGCGCCGCGATAAGCCTTCCATAGGTCCTTTTCCTCAACATCTTCGACGAGGAGATGCGCAGTTGCGGCGATACCGCGCACCATCTCGATAGCGTGGACGGTCATGTTAACGTCGAGACCCGTCTCCTGTTCTATCTCCGCCTGATGTCGGTGGCTCGTCGGTGCGTACGGACGTACGACGCGCGACCGTTCGGCGTGGTGCGACGCCGTGTTCGCCGACGCTCCCCCCGCGCTCGAACTCGCCTTAACGTCCAGAACGACGTCGTCTTCGTCGTCGACGATACCGCTCTCGACGAGCGGATGGAGTGCGAGTATCGACGCCGTGGCGTTACAGCCCGCGGCGGCGATGAGCGACGCGTCCCGGATCTCGTCACGGTAGAGTTCGGGTACCCCGTAGACCGCCTCGTCGAGCATACCCGGGTTCGGGTGCTCGTCGTACCATTCGTCGTACCCCGCCGGGTCGTCGAGACGGAAGTCACCGCTCAGGTCTACGACCGTATCGGCGTGGTCGCGGAGGCGCGGCATCTCCTCCATCGTGTAGCCGTGGGGCGTCGCCGTGAACAGAAGGTCGGTATCTTCGAGGTCGTCGGGATGGACGAAACGCGCGTCCGTAGCGCCGCGCAGGTTGGGATGTACGCTCGTCACCGTACGCCGCTCCTTAGACCGCGACGTCACCTGTCCGAGTTCGAGCTGTGGATGTCCGACGATGAGACGGAGTAGCTCGCCCCCCGTGTAGCCGCTTCCGCCTATAACCGTAGCTTCGGTCACTCCGCCACCTCCATAACACGGTCGGCGTACCGACCTGCGACGTTTACACCGCTCGCCTCCGTCAACGCCTTGAACTCAAGCGAATGGTTGACCTCGTGGACGGAGAGTTCGTCGCCGTCCTCCATTATATCGACGCCGACGACGCCGTCCTCCGCACCGACCGCACGCGCCGCATCGACGGCGACGGATCCAAGACGGCCGTCGGTTTCGCACGCCGTCGTCTCCGCGCCCACAGAGGCGTTCGTAATCCAGTCGTCGCTCTCGCGGTACATAGCCGCAACGGCTTCGCCACCGACGACAGCGACGCGTATGTCGCGTCCGGGCTTGTCGACGAAGTCCTGTACGTAGAAGACAGAGTGCTCGTAGCTTCCGAGAACCTTCTTGTGCTCGAAGACAGCCTCCGCCGAGTCGCGGTCGTTGACCTTGGCGAGGAGACGCGCCCATGAACCAACGATGGGCTTGACGACGACGGGGTAGCCGACCGCCTCGACGGTTTCGAGAGCGGATTCGGGCGTAAACGCGACACGCGTATCCGGCGTCCGTACATCCGCCTCGCGCAGAGCGAGCGATGTCTCGACCTTGTCGCCACAGACGCGTGCGACATCCGACGTATTGACGACCGGAACGCCGTACGAACCGAAGAAACGCGCCGTGTAAAGACCGCGCGAGTAGCTCATCGCACGGTCGACGACGACGTCGAGTTCTTCGGGGGAGACCTCCGCGCCTTCCGGGGAGTCGAGAGCCAGCGATACCTCACGCGGGTCGATACGTTCGACATCCGCACGGTCGCGTAGCTCTTCAAGGAGGAGCTTCTCGTCCTTACGGACGCGCGAGCACAGAAAGCCGACCCTCGTCACGTCACTCTCCCCAGTCCTCTTCGAGTTCGGGAGCCTCTATGTACTCAAGCGGCTCCGTGTCGGCGACCTCAAGCTCTGCGCCGCAGTCTCCGCAGTCTATGATCTCTCCGCGCTCTACCTCCCATTCCGGCTCCACTTCCGCTTCACACACGGGGCATTCTGCTGATGTCATTGTTATATCCTCTCGTCGAGTATTAGCCGGGTACGTGTCGAGACCGTCTCTTCTTGCTGACGCATACGCGTAATCAGGTCGTTGACCTCCGACGTATCCGCAACGTCGACGACGACTATCATGTCCTCGTCGCCGCTGACCTCCCAGACGAAGTCAACGCCGTCCCAGTCGACGACGCGGTCGGAGACATCCGAGGTCTCCACATCCACATCGACCTCGACCTCTATCATAGCGCGGACGTTGCCGACGCTCGTCGAGACCGTAAAACGACGTATAACACCGTCGTCGACCATGCTTTCGACGCGGTTACGTACGGTTCCTTCGGAGGTACCGACCTCCTCGGCGACCTCTGTGTACGGCTTCCGCGCGTCACGTTTGAGGACTTCGAGTATACGTGAGTCGGTCTCGTCCATCCGGCTTCTCCTGTACGTTGGTGGCACGCCGCGGTTAATGAAGGTTGCGAACCTACGGCGAACGCTTCGAATATCGGAACGCGGTACGCGGCGGGAACCCGTACTAACAGACGCGTTAAGCCGCCCCCCGAGGCTCGGATAAGAAGTATATACTCCATAGTTAGACCGTGTCGGTCACAGTCTCGGAGAAGAGTTACGAACTTCGTAACGGCTTTACCAAAGGATTTAGGCTGTAGTCGTCTGAACCGAAACCGTGTCGTCAACCTCGTCCGCCCACACCAAGACAGCCGAGGAAGCCGTAGATGACCTCGACACGGAACGTGTTGGTCTGTCGAGCGAAGAGGCGGAGCGCAGGCTCGCCGACGTGGGCGAGAACGACATCGTAAGCGGCGGCGGGCGGTCGGCTTTCGGCATCTTCACGGCTCAGTTCGACAGCGTCCTGATCCGAGTTCTCGTCGTAGCCGCCTTGCTCTCTGTCTGGGCGGGTCATACGGTCGACGCCGTTCTGATAGCCGTAATCGTGGTGGCGAACGGCGTCTTCGGCTTCGTTCAGGACTACCGTGCCGAACGTAGCCTCGAAGAGCTACGCGGTATAGCGGCTCCTACGGCGACTGTGAGACGCGACGGTGTCGAAACGGGGATAGACGCAACGAACGTCGTGCCGGGTGACATCGTCGTTCTGACGGGCGGTGATGTCGTACCCGCGGACGGACGCGTCTTGGAGACGACGGATTTTGAGGTTGACGAGGCGACCCTAACGGGCGAAAGCATGCCCGTCTCCAAGTCTTCCGAGCCGGTCGAAGCCGGCACGCCGGTCGCGGAGCGCGTGTCGATGGTCTACAAGGGCACGAGCGTGACGCGCGGAAAAGCCGTCGTTGTCGTTACATCGACAGGTATGGAAACCGAGGTCGGCGGAATAGCCGAGGAACTCGCCTCGACCGAGAAGACACGGACGCCTTTGCAGAACGAACTCAACAGGCTCGGGAAGAGCCTCGGTGTCGGCGTCGTCGCACTCTCGGCGGTCGTCGCGCCCATACTGCTTCTCCGTGGAACCGGAACCGTACAGGCGGTGCTGACCGCCGTATCGCTCGCCGTCGCCGCCGTTCCCGAAGGACTTCCTGCCGTCGTTACACTGACGCTCGCACTCGGCGTTCGCAGGATGTCGAACGAGAACGCCCTCGTCCGGAGTCTACCCGCTGTCGAGTCGCTCGGCTCCGTCGACGTGATCTGTACCGACAAGACGGGGACGCTGACGGAGGGAGAGATGACCGTAAGCAGGCTGTGGGTACACGACGAGGTGGTTGGGATGGACAAAGAGGGGGATAAGGACAGCCTCCTACTCCGCGCGGGCGTTCTCTGCAACGATGCGACGCCGGACGACGGGGATCCGACCGAACAGGCGCTCGTACGCGCCGCGGAGAAACGGGGTATCGATGTGGAGGCCCTCCGTAGCGAGAAGCCGCGTGTAGAAGAGGTTCCGTTCTCGTCGGAGCGCAAGTGGATGGGGACGGTACACGAGGACGGTGAGAAAGGCGGACGTGTTGGCTACGTCAAAGGCGCTCCGGGTACGGTTCTCTCGAACTCCAACCGGATTCTCACGGCGGACGGCGTCGTTGAACTCAACGACGGGATGCGCCGGAAGGTGGAGGAGAAGGTGAAGGCGTTTGGCGACGACGCTCTCCGCGTACTCGGTGTGGCGTACGTCGACGAACCCGACGACGCCGAAGCTCTCGGCGACGCTCTCGTCTTCGTCGGTCTCACGGGTATGATAGACCCGCCGCGCGACGAGGTTGCCGAAGCCATAGAAGCGACGAGGAAGGCTGGTATAGACGTAAAGATGGTGACGGGCGACAACGTCCGGACGGCTGGGGCGATAGCCGACGAACTCGGCTTCGACGCAGAGGTTCTCGAAGGCTCCGATGTAGAGGGGATGGACAATACGGAGTTACGCGAACGCGTCGACTCCGTCAACGTCTTCGCGCGCGCCTCGCCGGAGCACAAGGTACGTATACTCAGAGCCTTGCAGGATCGCGGCCACTACGTCGCTATGACGGGCGACGGCGTCAACGACGCTCCGGCGCTAAAGAACGCGGATGTCGGCGTCGCCATGGGCGTACGCGGTACGGATGTCGCACGCCAGGCTTCCGACATGGTACTCCTTGACGACAACTATGCGACCATAGAGAGCGCCGTCGAACGCGGACGTGCCATCTTCGACAACGTATGGAAGTTCGTCGCCTACCTCCTGAGCGCAAACGTCGCCGAGGTCGCCGTCGTCTTTGTCGCGTCCCTTTACGGCTACCTTCTACTCCCCGCCGTCCAGTTGCTCTGGATAAACCTTCTGACCGACGGTCTGCCGGCGCTCGCCCTCGGTGCTGATCCAAAAAGCGGCGACGTAATGGAACGCCCACCGCGTGAACCCGACCGCGGTATAGTAGGGCGTCCGATGCTCGAACTCATCGGGGGTACGGGTGCCGTCACCTCCGTCGTCACACTCGGTCTCGCCTTCGTGATACTCGACGGCGCTGACGCCGTGACGCCGTATGCGATGACGATGGTCTTCACGGGGTTCGTCGTCCTTGAGTTCGCCAAGCTGTACGTCATCCGTTGGCTACGCGAGACGCCGACGGTGTCAAACCCGTGGCTCGCCACCGCCGTCGGCGCTTCGATCGTTCTACAGGCGTCGGTACTGTACACGCCTCTTCGGCGTTACTTCGGAACCGTGCCTCTCGGCGTCGCCGACCTCACCCTTCTCGGCTTTGTGGTCGCCCTCTGCCTCCCGGCTTACCTCGGCGTCGCGTGGGTCGTCGGACGCCACTTCGACTGACGACCGCACGACACCGTGATTCAAGACGGTTCGGTGCGTAGGAACGCCGATGGCAGACTGGACAGAGAGGTACCGCCCGGATACGCTCGCCGACGTACGCGGAAACAACAAGTCCGTAAAGCAGTTACGCGGATGGGCGGAGGACTGGGAGGACGGCGACCGTGAACCCGCTCTCGTCCACGGTGCGCCGGGCGTGGGTAAGACGAGCGCCGTCCACGCGCTCGCCAACGACATGGGATGGACGGTAGTAGAGATGAACGCCTCCGACGCACGTACCGCCGACGCAGTCGAGGAGGTCGCGGGCGAGGCGACGCGTTCCGCCGGTCTGACGGGCGGACGTACGCTCGTCGTCATGGACGAGGCGGACAACCTGCACGGTAACGCCGACAGGGGCGGTTCGCGCGCCGTCACGGAGATGCTCAAGACAGCGAGCCAGCCCGTGGTTCTCATAGCCAACGACCCGTACGAGATGAGCCGTTCGCTCAGGAACGCGTGCCGGGAGATCGAGTTCGGTAACGTGACCGCACGTTCGATACTCCCCGTTCTGCGCGATATCTGTAACGAGGAGGGGGTCGAGTACGAAAAGGAGGCGCTCAAGAGTATCGCCGACGCAAACTCAGGCGACCTACGCGGCGCTATACACGACCTACAGGCTGTCGCGGAGGGGCGCGACGCGGTCACCGTCGACGACGTCTCGGCGACGGGCGGACGCGATACGACTGAGGACATCTTTGAGTTCCTCGACACCGTTGTTAAGGGCGACGACTTCGGAACGGCGCTCCGCGATGCGCGCGATGTCGACGAGTCGCCCGACGACATGGTACACTGGCTAGACGAGAACGTCCCTAAGGTGTACACGGGCGACGAACTCGCCGAGGCGTACCGACGCCTGTCGCGCGCCGACGTCTTCCTCGGTAGGACGCGCGCCACACAGAACTACTCGCTTTGGCGTTACGCCAACGACAACATGGTAGGCGTACAGACGGCGCGCCGGGGCGGTGGCGGGGGATGGACGCGTTACTCGCCGCCGTCTACCTTCCGGCGTCTCGGACGTACACGCGGCGAGCGCGACACACGCGACTCGACAGCGCGTAAGATAGGCGAGGCGAGCGGCGCGAGCATGGCGTCGGCGCGCGACGACATCTTCCCCTACGTACGTGTCCTTTTCGAGGACGAGGAAACAGCGGCGCGCATAGCGGCGTCACTCGGCCTCTCAGCCGACGAACTCGCCTACCTAACCGGATGGGACGAGTCACGCGCAGAGGATGTCGTCGGTGACGACGAACCCGAGGAGGTCGAAGAGGAGGACGACGACGAGTCACAGAGTACGCTTTCGAGCTTCTGAGGTGGGCGTAGACGGCGCAAAAAAGATAAGTGGGTGGGACGCAGACGTAAAGACAAGAATGCGCGCCCTGTCTTCGGCTAAGAGCCTGTTTCTGTCGGCTTTCGAGGAAGGCGGCGTCGATGTCGAAGGCTACGAACCCCGAACCGAGGAGATACTCGATGTACAGATACCCGACGGCTACGAGCTCGTCGAGAGCTACGGCGTAAACGAGCCGTACGCCACCGTCTCGGTTCTGTACGACGACGAGAAGATGGAGCACGTCTACCACGTCCACGAACCCCGCCTCGGTAGCTTCGAGAAACGTCTTTTGGAACGTCTCTTCGGCGACCTACGTAACGTACTCGTCGAGCGCGAACTCGGAGAGGGCGACACGGACGACGCCGTAGAGCAGGGGGCACTGCGTCTAATCCGCGAGTACGGCGTCGCCCTAACGCCCGCGTCCTTCTACCGTATACTCTACTACCTCCGCCGGTCGTACACGGGCTTCGGAAAGATTGACCCGCTGATGAACGACGAACGTATAGAGGACATATCGTGCGACGGCTACGACGTTCCCGTCTACCTCTACCACCAGAGTTATCAGGATATACGGACGAATATCTCGTTTCAGGAGGAGGAACTCGACTCGTTCGTCACACGTCTCGCACAGCATTCGGGTCAGCATATCAGCGTCGAAAGCCCTATCGTCTCCACGACGCTGTCGGGTGGTTCGCGCGCCGAACTCACTTTGGGACGCGAGGTGACACGCGGAGGCTCGACGTTCACGGTACGTAAGTTCTCCGAGGATCCGTTCACGCCTGTCGATCTGATCCGTAACGGAACCTTCAGCGTCGAGGAGATGGCGTACCTCTGGTTCGCAATACAGCAAGGTAAGTCGCTCATCTTTGCAGGCGGTACGGCGTCGGGAAAGACGACGAGCATGAACGCCGTCTCCATGTTCATACCCCCGCGTTCGAAGGTCGTCTCCATAGAGGACACACCCGAGATACAGCTTAGCCACGAGAACTGGGTCGGGACGGTGACGCGCGAAGGGATAGACGAGGGGTCGCGTATAGGGATGTACACGCTTCTGCGTTCGGCGCTCCGTCACCGTCCGGAGTACATAATAGTGGGCGAGGTGCGTGGCGAGGAAGCGATGACCCTGTTTCAGGCGATGAACACTGGTCACACGACGTACTCGACGATGCACGCCGACTCCGTCCA
>Ga0207414_1000364_pt1 | contig 20888 bp, 27 predicted proteins | sample PonA231FremontCA_2_FD_187269 | JGI IMG/M metagenome (GOLD analysis project Ga0207414, IMG submission 187269) | Marine sediment microbial community from Fremont, CA, USA - Pond A23 Sediment 1 (SPAdes) | ecosystem: Environmental > Aquatic > Marine > Unclassified | place: USA: Fremont, California...
TCCTCGACCGCCTCAGTACCGCCCGCCTCGTCCTCGACGCCGACGTTTACGAGCAGTGCGACCAAGCCGAAAGCGACATCCTCACGTTTGATGCCGTTTAGCTCCGCCTCCTCAGGAAGAGCCTCCTTCAGGCTATCTTCGAGAGCGTCGAGGTCGGTGTCTGCGTCGTCGGGCATTACCTTGATCTGTGCGATTACCTTTCCCATTGTTCAGGGTCCCGTAAAGCCGCAGTCGGGGCACTGGTAGAGGTTGCTCTGCTTCCTACACTTGTCGCATCGGTTTATCGTATGTCCGCATTCGGGACAGTCGAACTCCGTGAATCCGGCACCAACGATGTTGACCCCGCAGGAGACACACCGTTTGCGCCCTTGCTGTGCGCTCATGGAAGCCCGTTGTTCGTCTCCGTGCATAAGAGTTGTTATAGAACGTCCCCGATGTCGTGTATGGACACGCGCAGAACAGCCGCACTCTCGGCACCCGCGGGCGTTCTCGTCGCCGCGGTCGGTATCGCAACCGCCGCCGTACTGACGCCCCTCGCACCGTTGACACAGGCTATCTCCGAACTCGGCGCGCCCCAAGCGCCGTACTCGGCGGTGATGAACACCTCCTTCGTCGTCGGTGGTCTCGTCGCAGTCCCTTTCGCCGTTCTCCTCCTCACCGAGGCGCGCAACATCTACGAAACCGCGGGCGCGGTGCTCGTCGCCGTCTCATTCGTCTCTCTCGCCGGACTCGGTGTATTCCACATAGGAGATCCGTACCATATCCCCGCCGCTCTCACCCTCTATGCCTCGTTCACCACCGCGCTCTGGGTGCACGGAACCGGCGAGGCGCTCGCGGGCGAGACGGGACGCGGACTCACCACCGTCTGGCTCGGAAACGCCAACGTCTTCGTCTGGGCTTCGTGGGCGGGATGGCGCGTCTACGCTCCGGGTCTCGCCATCCCTGAGGCTCTGGGTGTCTCCGCCTTCGTCGTATGGATACTCGTCACCTCCCGCCGCTTCTATAACCTCGGCGCATAATCTAAGTAGCAAATATTATATGCGTGCATCTCCTTCGGTATCACAATGACAGTGGACTGCCTCCGGTGCCGCGAATGCGGGCGCGAGTACCCCGCCGAGATACGTAACACGTGCGAAGCCTGTTTCGGACCCCTCGAAGTCGTCTACGACTGGGACGACGTCGACGTGACGCGCGAGGAGATAGAGGACGGACCCGCGTCGATACGTAGGTACGTCGATCTCCTCCCCGTCGAGAACGAGGACTCGTTCGCGCAGGTTGACCTTGGGACGGGAAGGAACGGTCTTCACCGCGCCGACAACCTCGCCGACGAACTCGGTATCGACGAAGTTTACATACTCAACGACTCGGTCAACCCGTCGTTCTCGTTCAAGGACCGCGTAACTGCGGTTGCGGTTGCGCGTGCGATCGACTTCGGCGTCGACGCGATCGGGTGCGCATCGACGGGCAACCTCGCTTCGAGCGTCGCGGCGCACGCCGCAAAGGCGGATCTACCGGCGTACATATTCATACCCGACACTATCGAGGAAGGAAAGATAACACAGACGCTCGCGTACGAGCCTGAGATCGTACCCGTCGACGGCAACTACGACGACGCCAACCGCCTCGCCACCGAGGTCGCCGACGACAACGGATGGGGCTTCGTCAACATCAACCTACGTCCGTACTACACCGAAGGTTCGTGTACGATGGCGTACGAGGCGGCGGAGGGGCTCGGCTGGGAGTCGCCCGACCACGTCGTCCATCCCATGGCGGCGGGTGCGTCGCTCCTGTCGGTCAAACGCGGCTACGAGAACCTCGAACGTCTCGGTCTCATCGACGACAGCGATGTCAGGATGAGCGGCGCACAGCCCGAAGGATTCCCGATTGCGCGCGCCGTCCGCGACGATGCACCCGTCGAACCCGTCGACGACTATGAGACACTCGCCCACTCGCTCGCTATCGGAAACCCGGCGGACGGCTTCTACGCCAAGGACGCTATAAACGAGACGGGCGGGTACGCCGCCGACCCCGACGACGACGCAATCGTTGAGGGAATAAAGCTGTTGGCGAGCACCGAAGGACTCTACACCGAACCCGCGGGCGGGACGACGATCGCGGGTCTGAAGCAGTTGGCGGACGAGGGGCATATAGGGGAGGACGAGACGGTGGTCGTCAACATCACGGGCAACGGTCTGAAGGCGGAGGAGACGGTTTCGCAGTACGTCGACGTTCCCGAAAGCATATCACCGTCGCTCACCGAGTTTGAGAACAGGAACAAGGAGGACAAGAAGGTGACAGCACAATGACAGATGTAAGATTCTCAAGCGCGCTCGAAAGCGTGACGGACGAGAGAACGACGGAGGTAGACGCGGAGACAGTAGGCGAAGCGCTCGACGAACTCGCGGGCAAGTACGGTGATGAGTTCGAGGAAAGACTCCTTGACGACGGCGAACTCCGTAGGTTCGTCAACCTGTACGTCAACGGCGACGACGTACGCCACGGCGAGGGTCTCGACACCGAGGTCGACGACGACGACGAAATATCGATACTCCCGGCGGTCAGCGGCGGTTCCTGACTACTCCTTCTCCCAGTCGGGTTCGAAGCCTTCGGTGGTATCGCGTACGCGTAGCACCCACGCGATACCGCCCTGTTCGGGTCCGCGCCCGAAAAGCACGAAGGCGCGCTCAGAAGCCCACCGGAACCACATCGGGTACGACAGTATGTAGGCGACTCCGATAAGCGAGTTATCCACATCGACGCCTAACGGCGAGACGCCCGCGACCGCGAGGACGGCGTGTATCCAGAACAGACCGACCGTACCGACACCGATGAACGGATACCAGTCGGGGTTACGCGGCTTGAGGAAACGCGCGTAGACGAACGCACCGACGAAGCCGATGAGTGCGACGGCGGGCACGTCGAACGGTGAGACGAGCACTTAGACCATCCCCTTTTCCTTGCACCACGTGATGTAGTCCCACAGCCCTTTCCGTGCGTCGCGGTACTTGAAGTCGTAGCCGAGGTTCTTTATCTTCTGGTTCGAGAACCACATGTTGTGCGTCAGGTAGTGGGTCATCGAGGCGTCGACCTTGGGACGCGTACCTTTCTCGCGCGCCTGTCTCTCGATACGGTGCGACGCCCATTTGGCGATCCTTCCGTAGAGCTTGTACGCGCCGAACGAGGCGGGTATACGTTTCTTCTTCACACCGAGCGACTCCGCGAGGAACTCTATTAGCTCGTCCTGTCCGATACAGTCGCTGAGGACGTGGTACGTCTCACCGACGGTCTCCTCCTTGTTCTCGTGTACGAACAGAGCACCGTTTACGAGATCGTGAACGTGTACACACGGGAACATCAGCTGTTTGCTCCGCGGATAGATACGTGTCACGGGTGCGAAGCCGAACTTACGTAGAAGGAGGAGTATATGGTAGACTCCGTAGCCGTGCCGGGGTCCGTAGATAGGTGCGGGACGGACGATTGACAGGGGGAGATCCTCCTCCTCGTGGAGCTCGTGGAGAACCTCCTCCTGCTTGACCTTCGACTTACAGTAACGGTTGTGCGGTTCGTAAGGCGCGTCCTCCTTGTTCGGTTCGTCGAACCCGGCGTCTCCGAGAACACCGAGCGTACTCCAGTGGACGAAATGACCGACATCGTGCTCCGCCGCGACCTCACCGATGTTACGTCCGCCTTCGATGTTGACCTTGTGGAGGACGTCCCACTCGGCGAAGTAGTCGAACAGCGACGCTATATGGAAGACGACGTCGTAGTCGTGATCCTCGAAGACGGGGTAGAGCGTGCTCTGCTTCGTAATGTCGGCGGGTATGAACTCCGCACCTACCTCCTCGAATATATCCCTGTAGTAGACGGGGTTGGGTACGTCGCCCTCCGCCTCCGTGTAGTAGGCGTCACGCTCCGCGCCTTCGAGGTCGGTGGCGACCACGTCCCAGCCTTCGTCGGCGAGTAGTTCGAGCATATGGCTCCCGGTGAAGCCACACGCGCCCGTTACGAGAGCTTTCTTAGGCATCTATAACGGTTTAATTACGCAGACCGTACTTATTCCTTCCCCTTAACGTCAATCGTCTAACCCTCGTCTTCCGAACTCCCCTCGTCCTCATCCTCCGGAAGAAGCTCCTTTATATCGTCGTCAGCCTCCATCCCAAACCCCGCGCTAAGGACACGTGTCAACGCCTCCTCGGTGCTCTCGTCGGTCGTCTCAAGCCTTTCGGGTTCGACATCGACGACGTACCCCGACGTGATGTTGGGCGACGTGGGGAAGAAGACGACCTCGCGTCCATCCTCCGTCGTGTTTCCCGTCTTGAACCCCGTAATACGTAGACCCGCGATCTCTATCTTAACGGGTCGGTCGAACTCCTCTGCGTTGCTCCCCATGATCGTCTCGACACCCATCTTTGTCGCGTTGTAGACGATACGTACGACGGGGATCTGCCCCGCGAGGCGATCCATCTCGTCCTTGAGTATGTTTCCCGCCGCCGTACGAACCACGTAGCCCACGATACCGAGTATGACGACGATGACGGCGATAGCGAAACCGACCTGTATGAGTTCGTTAACCGTCTGACTGCCCGTGACCCTGAGGTACTGCGTCCCCGGAAGACCCGCGACCCTCTGGTATATCCAGTATACGACGTACGCCGAAACCGCTACGGGTGTAAGGACGATGATACCGCTGGCGATGTTCCGTTTGAGGCTTGCTTTCACGTTTGGAGGCGAGGGCTTCGGCTTACTAATCTCTTCGTCATCTATGCGCGTAACGCGTCTTCCTTCTGAGCCTTCTCCAACGTGTCGTCTTCGAGCGACGTCGCAACCGCGGCGGGCTTGAATACGTCCCCGTCTATACGGTCGCCCACCGACGAACGGACGTACCTCTGCATGACGCGTCTTTCGGCGGGTACGTGTCCGTACACCACCTCGTCCTCAACGAGATCGTAGACGGGTATCGAAGGGTTGAGAAGCGTACTCTCTCCGACGATACAGCCCTCGCCGACGACGAATCCGGAGGTTACGCGGCATCCCGCGCCAAGGGACACGCCGTCTTCGATGATCACGGGTGCGTCCTCGACGGGTTCGAGAACGCCGCCGACGAGCGTGTTAGCTCCTAACTTGACATCGTCACCGACCTGAGCGCACGAACCCACGGTGTCGCACGAGTCGACGAGCGTACCGTCGCCGACGTACGCGCCTATGTTGACGAACGACGGCGACATCATTATAGCCGAGTCCCCGATGTAAGCCCCGTCGCGTATCACGGTTCCGTCGGGGGTGTTACGCGTACCGCGTTCTAGGAAGCCCGACGTGTCCTTCAGTTCGAACTTGTCGTGGTAGGTCACGCCCCCATGCTCGACCGCGCGACTATGGCGCTGTGAGAAGTTTAGGAGTACGCCTTTCTTTACCCATTCGTTGGCGCACCAGACGCCGTCGCGTTCCTCTGCGGCGCGTATCTCGCCCTCGTTCAGACCGTCGAGGAAGTCGTCGAGGAGTGACCCCGACGCGTCGCCCGTCTCCCACGCTTCGAGTATCTCGTCCTTGAGTGCCATATAGGACGGTGCGCCGCTCGCCGAATAACGGTTGCGGTGGCTACGCGAGCGCCTCGGCGGTACGTTCTATACCGTCGGCGGCGCGCCGGAAAAGGACGGAACGGAGTTCGTACTCGTCGTGGAACTTACGTATCCAGTCGTCGTCACAGAACATCGCGTGCTGTAGCTCACGTACGTCCTCGGGGAGTTCGTCGCGCACACCCGCGAAGTAGGCGGGCGACGTTTCGCGTGCGCGCTCACATAGCTCCGCGTCGTACTCCACACCGACACGTTCGGCGACGTACTCGTACCACTCGACGTGTAGAACCGAGTCGCCGAGTACCGTACGCCGGGCGAAGGCGTCGAGTGAGAGGCCGGTGACGTGCTCCGTCGCCGGAACGCCGTCGACCGTATGATCCGACGGACGTGAGAACACCGGCGCGTCGAGCGCGTCGCGTACCGACGGATGCGCCCTGTAGAACTCGCGCGCCCCTCCGGCGTACGTACCCGTGTATACGCCCGCGAGACGTAGAAGCTTCCGTCTCAGGGCGTGCGAAAGACCGCGCATGAGAAGTGCGTATCCGCGCGGTAGCCAACGTCCGATAGGATGCCAGTACTCGGCGTCGGCGACCATAACCGACGCTATCAACGTCTCTACATCGTCACGTACGTCGGTACGTCCGTTGCGCATAGCCTCGCACGCCTCCTCGACGGTGCCGTCGAGCGTATGGCTCCAGCCCATCGTATCCGCAACGTCGACGACGTACTCCGCCCCGAAACGGAAGTACGGTTCGACATCCTCGGGATCACGGAGCGCCCGCGGACCGACGAGCTTTGCGGCTGTCATACCTCAGATCGTCGCGCGTCCACAATCAGGCTTCGGGTTGACGGTCACCCGTCGCCGTAGCCCGATCGACATGACCTCGAACCCACCAACGCGTTCTGAGCCTAGACACGTTCAACTCTCGAACAGTTTATGCGGAACGAGCCTCTACGTCCGACATGCCGACGCTCAACGACCTCGGCTTGTCGGACTACGAGGCGCGCGTATACCGCGCCCTTCTGAGCGCGGGTTCGGCGACCGCAAAGGAGCTTTCGCTTACGAGCGACGTGCCGATGGGACGCGTCTACGACGTGCTCGGAAGCCTCGAAAAGAACAGCCTCGTCAGGAGCCAAGCGGCGAGCCGCCCAAAGAAGTACGTAGCCGTCGAACCCGAGACCGCGCTCGACCGTCTCGTCGACGAAAAGAAACGCGAGCTACGTGAGGAGATGGAGAGGTACGAGAAGGTCGCGGACGAACTCACGGGGAAGCTCGACACCGCTGAGACGGTCGAGGAACGTTTCTGGACGGCGGCGGTCGGTGCGGACGACAGCATCGAGCTACTCCTCGAACGTCTCGAAGCCGCGCGCGACTCCGTGTCGATGGTCGTCGGCGACCTGTCGCCACAGATAGACCCTGACGACGTGGGCGAACAGGTGCTCGACCGTCTCGCCGACTCTGTCGACGACGGCGTTTCGGTGCATATACTCGTCTCCTCCGACCTCGTGAGCCGTTTCGGTCAGGAGGTCGGCGCGCGGTACACCGACGTTCTGTCGGAGTACCCCGGCTTCGAGATACGGACGGTCGACGAGATACGTGGTACGTTCAACGTCGTCGACGGCGTCGAGGTATGTGTCGAGGTCGCAAACCCGCTCGCGCCAAACCGTGTACTCGCTATGATAGACCTCAAGGATCCCGAGTTCGCCGCGAGTGTCGGGGAGGAGTTCGACGAGCGGTGGGACGGCGCTAAGCCGTTGGAGCTTTAGACGCCCCTGTCGCCGAGGCGCTCAGAAGCCCTTGCCGAGAAGCTCGCGTGCGATGATGTTCTTCTGTATCTCCGTCGTACCTTCGTATATCTGCGTGATCTTGGCGTCGCGGTAGAACCTCTCGACGTCGAAGTCGTTGACGTAGCCGCTACCGCCGTGTATCTGAACCGCCTCGTCCGCAACCTCGACGGCGATACGCGAAGCGTACTCCTTCGCCATGCTCGCAAGCGCCGTGAGCTGTTCGTCCTTGTTCTCGACGCTCCACGCGCTCTTGTACGTAAGCTGGCGCGCCGCCTCCGTCGTCGTCTTCATCTCGGCGAGCTTGTGCTGTATCGCCTGGAACTCGGCGATCGACTGTCCGAACTGCTCGCGCTGTTGGGCGTACTCAAGCGCGCGCTCGTACGCACCTCTTGCGATACCCACACCCTGCGCCGCTACCATCGTACGCGTCTCGTCGAAGAACTGCATCAACTGCATGAAGCCCGCGCCGCGCGTTCCGATGAGGTTCTCCTCCGGCACGCGTACGTCGTCGAAGATTAGCTCCGCGGTGTCGGATGAACGTATACCCATCTTACCCGTAATCTTGTCCGCCTCGAAGCCGTCGCGGTCGGACTCGATGAGTATCTGTGAGAAGCCCGAGTAACGCGACGAGGCGTCGGGGTTGGTGTCACAGAGGACGACGAAGTAGTCTCCGACCGTACCGTTCGTGATCCACATCTTGTTGCCGTTTATCACCCATTCGTCGCCGTCTTTTTCGGCGTGCGTCGAAACCGATGAGACGTCGCTACCAACGTCTGGCTCAGAAATCGCCGCGCCCATGATCGCGTCGCCCTCCGCGACAGGTCTCAGGTACTCCTCCTTCTGCTCCTCCGTACCGAACTCCATGATAGCGTCCGCACCGAACGCCGTGCTGGTTATACAGAGCGCAATACCCGCGTCGATCGAGAAAAGCTCCTCTACGAGTATCGCGTTCTCGACAGGGCTGTATCCCACACCGCCGTACTCGATAGGGATGTTGGAGCCGAGCAGACCCGCGTCCTGCGCCTTCTCCATGACCTCCCACGGGTACTTCTCCTTCTCGTCGTACTCGGACGCGACCGGCTCTATCTCGTTCTCGCCGAAACGACGTATCTCATCACGAACCTGTTCTATCTCTTCCGGTACCTCAAAATCCATACGTGAAATTGTGCTTTCGAGTATATAAACTGCATGATTCTTCCAAACATATCCGTCGACGTACGTCGAATTCCCCTGTCCAACTGCCGGTTATTCGGGGCACGGAGCCGACACGTGTCTATCACCGCGCGCCCGGTGCTCCGTAACGGACAGGTATTTGTTCCGCGCGCACCACTGTAACGTATGGTCGACTTCACAGAGTCGCAGGAGACCGAGATGATACGTTCGACGGCGGGCGAAATCGCCGACGAGTTCGGTCCTGAGTACTGGCGAGAGATGGAGGAGGCGGGCGAGTTCTCGTGGGAGTTCTGGGACGAACTCGGCGACGCGGGCTTCCACGGACTGCTCGTCCCTGAGGAGTACGGCGGCGCGGGAATGGGTCTTCAGGAGATGGGTACGGCGATGGAGACGCTCTGCGCCGAGGGATGCGGAATGGCGGGGACGTGGTACCTCGTCCTCACCGCAGGTATGGCGGCGGTCGGTATACGTGAACACGGCAACGAGGAGCAGAAGCAGGCGTACCTTCCGCGTATCGCGGAGGGCGACACCAAGTTCTGTATCGGAATAACCGAACCTGAGGCGGGGACTAACACTTTAAACGTCGCCACCGACGCCGAGAAGGACGGAGACGAGTACGTCCTCAACGGTAAGAAGTGCTGGATTACGTTCTCCGACATCGCCGACCGTATACTTCTGGTCACGCGTACCACTCCGCGCGAGGAGGTTGACCGTCCGACCGACGGTATCTCGCTCTTCTCCGTCGACATGGAGTCGGATGGTGTCGACGTTTCGCCCATACCCAAACACGGCATGAACTACTCCAACTCGTGCGAGGTCTTCTTCGAGAACGTCCGTGTCCCCGAGGAGAACCTCATCGGCGAGGAGGGCGACGGATGGTGGGGGCTTGTCGACACGCTCAACCCTGAGCGCATCGCGTTCTCCGCCGCGGCGACGGGTATCGGAAAGCTCGCCGCCGACGCCGCCGTAGAGTACACCAACGAACGCGAGGTCTTCGACGGTCCCGTGGGTCAGTACCAGTCGATACAGTTCCCGATCACGGAGGCGTACACACAGATGGAGACCGCCTCGCTGATGCGTCAGAAGGCGGCTTGGATGTTCGACAACGGAAAGGACTGCGCCTACGAAACGAACGTTTCGAAGGCTGTCGCAGTCGAAGCGGGTATCGACGCCGTCTACCACTCGATGCAGGCTTTCGGCGGATGGGGGTACGCTAAGGAGTACGACGTCGAACGTTGGTGGCGCGAGATCAACCTGACACGTCTCGCCCCCGTCACACAGCAGATGGCGTACAACCATATCGCTCAGGAGCTCGGCTTCCCCAAGTCGTACTAGCCGTACCGAACACCAACAGCCTTTAGTCACCGTTACATACACCGTCGCATGACAGACGAAGACGCCTTTGAGGCGCTCCTCGGTGATGTCCGCGAATACGTAAAGATGACCGACGGGACGGTAGAGGAGGATATAGGTCCTGAGATACAGGACGGAAAGGAGATACGCGGCTTCCGCGTCGGACGCGCGGGCTACGTCTACGACGTTCTCGGCTCCGCGAACGCCGACTACTTCCTCCTGCGTTTCGGCTTCAACCTACTCGAAAACCTACGTAACTCAGGCGTCGATAACCCCAAGAAGGCGCTAACCGGCGACGAGACGGAGATGGAGACGCTCGTCCTAAACCTGATGCGCGAAATCTCGCACCCGTCGGTCGAGGTCGGTGTGGAGACGACCGACGACGGCGTCTTCGCCGCGTTCACCGTCGAACGCAAGCTGTTCGTCGACGACCCGTCGTTCGGCGTCCGTGACTTCGAGGAGGCTGTCCGCGCCGTCGTCGCGCAGGGCGACCGCGGAATAAAACATCTCCAGCTTGCGCTCGACATGGGTGGCGGGCCCGAACCCGACGGAAGCACCGAGGGCGACAGGGGCTTCATGTAGTCGCTCGTCTTCGGTGCTCGGCTTCCCGGTTAACGAGGCGGTCGGAAGGATTAAAGAATATATAATACCGTCGCCTCCTTCGAACAAGGATGTTCGATAAAGTTCTGATCGCAAACCGTGGTGAGATCGCCGTACGCGTCATGCGCGCGTGTGAGGAACTCGGTATAGGAACCGTCGCAGTCTACTCCGAGGCGGACAAGAACGCCGGACACGTCCGTTACGCCGACGAGGCGTACAACGTAGGTCCTGCGAAGGCGTCGGAGTCGTACCTCGACCACGAGGCTGTCATCGAAGCGGGCGAGAAGGCTGGTGCGGAAGCCGTCCATCCGGGGTACGGCTTCCTCGCCGAGAACGCCGAGTTCGCATCGAAGGTCGAGGACTCCGAGATGAAATGGATAGGTCCGCCCTCGGACGCGATGGCGAACCTCGGCGAGAAGACACAGGCGCGTCAGATAATGGACGCCGCCGACGTGCCTATCGTACCCGGAACGAAGGAACCCGTCGGGTCGGCGGACGAGATACGCGACTTCGTCGGGGAGGAGGGCGTCTCGTACCCTATCGCTATCAAGGCTGAGGGCGGAGGCGGAGGGCGCGGTCTCAAGGTCGTCCGGAGCGAGGACGAGATCGAGGATCAGTTCGAAAGCGCACAACGTGAGGGAGAGGAGTACTTCGACAACGCAAACGTCTACGTCGAGAAGTACCTCGAAAACCCCAAGCATATAGAGGTTCAGATACTCGCCGACGAACACGGAAACGTCCGCCATCTCGGCGAGCGCGACTGTTCGTTACAGCGCCGTCACCAGAAGGTCATCGAGGAAGCTCCTTCGCCTATACTCGACGACGAACTCCGCGAGGAGATAGGCGACGCCGCGCGCCGAGGCGTACGTGAGGCGGAGTACCACAACGCCGGCACTGTCGAGTTCCTCGTAGAGGACGGCGAGTTCTTCTTCATGGAAGTCAACACGCGTATACAGGTCGAGCACTGCGCGACGGAGGAGATCACAGATATCGACATCGTCAAATGGCAGATACGCGTCGCCGACGGCGAGGAGATAGGCTTCGAACAGGACGACGTGAGCTTCAACGGTCACGCGATCGAGTTCCGTATAAACGCCGAGGACGCCGTGCAGGAGTTCGCGCCTCAGATGGGTGGTCTCGACAAGTACGACCCCGCGGGCGGCGTGGGCGTACGTATCGACGACGGCGTCCGCCAAGGCGACGAGATTTCGGGCGAGTACGACTCGATGATCGCGAAGCTAATCGTCTGGGGCGGTGACCGCGAGGAGTGCATAGAGAGGTCGAAACGCGCTCTCGGCGAGTACGAGATACAGGGGATCAAGACGATCATACCGTTCCATCTCCTGATGCTCGAAGACGAGGCGTTCGTCGAGGGAAGCCACGACACCAAGTACCTCGATCACGAACTCGAACAGGAGGCTGTCGAGGAGGCTTACGAGAAGTGGGGGACGGACGAGAAGCCCGCGCCCGCAGGCGTTGAGGAGACGCTCGAACGCGAGTTCGTCGTTGAGGTAGACGGCAGAAGGTTCGAGGTAAACCTTGAGGACTACACGCCTGAGATGCTCGTTGCGGAAGGCACAGCGACCGGCGGGGGCGGCGGAGGCGGTGGCGGTACACAGAACATCGACGTTGACGGACATCCCGTAACAGCCGAGATGCAGGGTAACGTTCTGAGCGCCGATGTCGAGGAGGGCGACGAGGTAGGCGAAGGCGAAGTCGTCTGTGTCATAGAGGCGATGAAGATGGAGAACGATATCACGACATCCGTCGGCGGGACGGTGACCGAGGTGGCTGTTGCCGACGGCGACAGCGTCAACCAAGGCGACCTACTCGTCGCTATCGAATAATGGACGTACGTCTCGACGACGAAGCGACCGACGACGAGGCGGACGCCATAGCGACGGCGCTCGCCGAACATCTCGACGACCGCGTGAACGTCTACGTCGGCGACGACGCCGAACCTACAGCGGTACGCGACCCTCCCCGCGTCCCCAACGAGAGGTACGACGACGACGCCGAACCGACGGAACGCGAGGAACGTCTACGCGCTGAGATCGAGGCGATAGAGTCCGGGGGTCCGCAGAAGTACCGCGAGAAGCTTGAGGAGCAAGGAAAGCTCTTCGTACGCGACCGTCTCGACCTGTGGTTCAACGACGAGGACGACGACAGCGCGCTCAGGTTCGAGGACGGAAGGTTCGCAAACTTCGACGAGTGGCACGAGAGCGTCGAAGGCTCCGATCCCGACGATCCTCTCCCTGCGGACGGTCTGCTGACAGGAGCGGCGACGTTCGACGGACGCGACGTGCATTTCATGGCGAACGACTTCTCCGTCAAGGCGGGAAGCATGGCGGAGAAGGGCGTCGAGAAGTTCCTCCGTATGCAACAGCGCGCCGTCAAGAACGGCAAGCCCGTCCTCTACCTCATGGACTCCTCCGGCGGACGTATCGATCAGCAGACGGGTTTCTTCGCAAACCGTGAGGGTATAGGCAAGTACTACTACAACCATTCGATGCTCTCCGGGCGCGTCCCGCAGATATGCGTCCTGTACGGACCATGCATAGCCGGCGCGGCGTACACGCCCGTCTTCGCCGACTTCACCGTCATGGTCGAGGATATGAGCGCCATGGCTATCGCGTCGCCGCGTATGGTCGAAATGGTGACGGGCGAGGATATAGAGATGCAGGATCTTGGCGGAGCTTCCGTACACGCGTCGGAGTCGGGAAGCGCCGACCTCGTTGCGCGTGACGAGAGACACGCGCGACGTCTCGTCTCACAGCTCATAGAGTACCTCCCCGACAAGGCTGGTGAGAAGCCGCCGCGCGGCGAACCCCGCGACCCCGTCAAGTCACCACGTGGAACCGACGCGACGATACCGAGCGAGCCGAACAAGGCGTACGATGTCAAGGAACTCATAGACCGCGTCGTCGACAAGGGGTCGTTCTTCGAGCTAAGGGAGGAGTACGGCAAGGAGATCGTGACTGCGTTCGCGCGTATCGACGGAAGACCCGTAGGTATCGTGGCGAACCAGCCCGACGAGCGTTCAGGGGCTATCTTCCCCGACTCCGCAGAGAAGGCGGCTGAGTTCATATGGACGTGCGACGCCTACGAGATACCCCTCCTGTACCTCTGCGACACGCCCGGATTCATGGCGGGTTCGGACGTAGAAAAGGACGCCATACTCGAAAAGGGCAAGAAGTTCATCTACGCGACGAGTTCGGCGACGGTACCCAAGCTCTCGGTCGTCGTACGTAAGGCGTACGGTGCGGGCATTTATGCGATGAGCGGACCCGCGTACGACCCCGAATCGACGCTCGCACTACCGAGCGGAGAGATCGCTATCATGGGTCCTGAGGCGGCTATAAACGCCGTCTACGCGCGTAAGCTTGACGAGATAGACGACGAGGACGAGCGCGCTCAGAAGGAGCAGGAGCTTAGGGAGGAGTACCGCGAGGATATCGACGTACACCGTATGGCTTCGGAGGTCGTCATAGACGAGATCGTACCTCCGAGCGAGCTACGTGACGAACTCGTACAGCGGTACGACTTCTACGAGGGTATGGAGAAGGAGCTACCCGACAAGAAGCACGGTACCGTCCTGTAAACTTTTGTCGTCGCGGTTCAACCCTTGGGTATGTCCACACCGCCGATGAGACGTCTGGTTCTCGACGTGCTCAAGCCTCACAAGCCCTCTATGACCGCCTTCGCGTCGGAGATAGCCTCGGTGGCGACCGTCGAGGCTGTCAACGTGGCGCTCGTCGAGACCGACGACAAGGTGCAGAACATCAAGCTCACCGTCGAGGGTGACGACGTAGACACCGAGGATATCGAATCCGAGGTAAAGGGTCTGGGAGGGAGCGTACATTCGGTCGACGAGGTCGCCGTGGGCGAACGTATCGTCGAGGAGAGACCGACGCCACAGGAAAGATGACACGTATCTCAGAGGTACTCGTGGACCCTATATCGAGACGTTACTTCGTCTCCAACGGCTTCGACGGGGCGCTAACGAGCGTCGGTATCGTCGTCGGAGCCTACCTCTCAGGCGTCCCCGACGGCTTCACGGTTGTCAAGATAGGCGTGGGTGCGGCTGTGGGTCTCGGAACGTCGGGGTTCTGGAGCGTCTGGGAGATAGAGAAGGCTGAGAAGCTCGCCGAACTGTACGAGATAGAGGAGTCGATGCTAGAGGACCTCGACGAGACACGTCCCCATCTCAAGAAACGCGAGGCGCGCCGCTCCAACGCGTTCATGAGCGGACTCGGTCCTATTCTCGCTGTGCTCCTCACCGTCTCCCCTTTCCTTTTCGAAGGAGAACCACTCGGTATGCTCGGTGCGACCCTCGTCTCCGTCGGTGTCGCCGTCGCCGTACTTTTCGCGCTCGGAGCCTACATGGGGAAGCTTTCGAGACGGGCGTGGTACGTCGCGGGTGCGCGTATGGGTCTCGCAGGCGTCTTCGTAGCCCTCATCAACGTCTTACTACCCGGATGACCAGACCCCCGCGGCGCGTGCGCGCTCCCTGACCGTACGCGCCTGCTCTACGAGAGGCGCGTCAACCATCTCGCCGTCTACCTCAAAGACGCCTTTTCGGGCTTCGTCCGCCTCGCGTTTCGCCTCCAGAACCCGTCGCGCACGGTCGATGGCTTCCTCGTCGGGCGTGAAGGCGTCGTTGATGATACCGACCTGCGCAGGATGTATCGCAAGCTTTCCGTCGTAGCCCAAGCCGATACCGCGCTCCGTGTCGTCGCGTAGACCCTCCTCATCGCGGAACCCCGTCCAGAGCGTGTCGACCGCGTCGACACCCACAGCGGTTGCCGCCGTAACGACCTTCTGGCGTGCGTACATCACCTCGTCGCCTTCGTCGGTACGTGCCGCGCCGAGATCCGCCGCGAGATCCTCCGCACCGAAGACGACCGCCGAGACACGCGGTGCGTCGGCGACCTCGCCCGCGTTGAGTACGCCCGCGGCGTTTTCGACTATAGGAACAAGACCCGCACCGTTCCCGTCCTCACCGAGCGCCTCGGCTACGCGTTCCACGTCGTCGGCGCACTCCGCCTTGGGTACGACGAAACACGAAGGCTCGGCGTCGATACCGTCCAAGTCGTCGCTCCCGCCCTCGTCCCCCAACGGGTTGAGACGTACCCATACCTCGGGCGCGTCCTCAGGAACGTCGCCGAGTACGTCGTCGACTGCTTCGCGCGCCGTATCCTTCTCGTTGGGCGCTACGGCGTCTTCGAGGTCGAAGACGACCACGTCTGCGTCCCCTCCGAGCGCCTTACGCATCATCTCCGTCTCGTCGCCGGGTGTGAAAAGAACCGAACGTCTCGCTCTTCCTTGGGATGCCATGCACTCCGTACGTCCCGTACGGTAAGAAATTATACGGTCGAGTCCGACTTCGGAACATGACCGGTAAGTACTACGCCGAGTTCGAGGTCGGCGAGACGGTAGAGCACGACCGCAGACGTACGGTAAGCGAGGCGGACAACCAGCGTTTCTGCGACCTGACGATGAACCAACAGCCCCTGCATCTCGATGCGGAGTTCGCGGGCGAGACGGGGTTCGGCGAACGTCTCGTAAACGGTCTCCTCACGATGTCGCTCGGCGTATCGATGACGGTACCCGAAACGACCGACGGCACCATCGTCGCAAACCTCGGCTACGACAACGTGGAGCATCCTGAACCCGTCTTCCACGGCGACACACTGCACGCCCGCACCACCGTCACCGACAAACGCGAGACGAGCGACGGCGAACGCGGCGTCGTGGATATGCACGTCGAGGTTCTGAACCAAGACGACGACGTCGTCTGCGAGTTCGACAGGACGGTTCTTTCTTTGAAGGAAGACGGTTAGGGTTCTTGCTCCTACGCGAAAGACGTATCCGAACACGCCGTCCTGTCTAAGTATGGAGGTGACCGACGGTTTCTCGGCGGCGGATACCGTCCGTATGCTCGGCTTCGTCGTTGGGGTCAACGCCGTCGGTGCGTCGCCCGCGTTCCTGTTCGGTGCCGATACCGGCTGGCTCGACGACTCAGCGTGGTACTTCCCGCCCGACATCGCCTTTCCAGTAGCTTGGACACTCCTGTTCACCCTGATGGGTGTCTCGTTGTTTCTCGTATACAGCGCCGGAGTATCGAGACGCGACGTGAGGGTTGCCCTTCTTGCTTTCGGTGTCCAGATGGCTCTGAACGTCGCATGGACACCTGTCTTCTTCGGACTACGGCGACCGGGGGCGGGTCTGGTGGTCGTCATACTTCTATGGCTATCCGTCTTAACCACCGCCGCCCTTTTCGACAGGGTAGACAGAAGGGCGTCCGTTCTTCTACTACCGTACCTCGCGTGGCTATCCTTCGCAGTCTATCTCAACTACGCCGTCTACGTTGGTCTGTGAACGTCACCGCCATTCTGTGTCGCACACGTTCTGCGCGACCGCCGTCGCGTGGTCGGCGTGTAGAGCCACCGAACCGAGAGAGAGGCGGCGCGCGTCACCGAGGGCTTCGAGATCTCCGTCGGTGAGTTCGAGGTGATCCGAGACGACGAACGTCGGTTCGTCCGGTACAGTCGCGTCCTCGACGCCTTCGCCGTTCTCTTGAAGTACGATAGTATCGCCGTCCGTCTTGTCGATAACCTCCGCGACCCCGCGCTCCGCGACGTAGACACCCGCCCGCGCTTCGACCTCGTGGTACGTACGTTCGGCGAGCGCGGCTCGCAAGACACCCGCGATGCTCCGTTCGTCGGGGTTTAGACCGCGCACCTCGTCGCCCTCGAACCGCACCGTTACGTCGCGTTCGCCCCCACGGAGGACGACGTGCGCCGTCGTGTCCCCGCGCACGCCGTGTGAGACGAGGAGCGCGGCGTTGATGCACCGACAGACGAGGTCGAGACGTCCCGCGCCCGGCAGGTCGTCGAGCGAGAACCCGCCGTCGGTCGGTGCTTCGTGCGCGACGAAGACGAAGTCACGCAACGTCGTCGCCGCCTCCGTCGAACCTCTCAGCCGTCGCCGCCTCGACCGCTTCTCCGGCGTCCACCCCGCCGTAACCGACGAGTACGGTACGTCTTCCCATGGAGTCCCCACGAGCCCTCGTCTATTACGGCTTGTGGCTCGGACGGTAATGGCGTTCAGATCCGTCCGACCATCTCATCCGTCTCTTGTGAGGGCATTGTGGCTCGGACGGTACTGGTGTTCGGATCGTGTCGGCGCGGACTCGTAACGTCTTTACGGCTTCCGCGCGTAACCCGGACGATGACAGCCGTTGACTCGCGGGTCGCCGTCCCTTCGGAGGACGACCTCGCGCGTCTCCTCCAGATAGGGGTCGTCATCGAGGAGTACGCCGAGGAGAAGAGCGCACGCCTCCTGTCGGACGAGGTTGAGGACGAGGAGGTACGTGAGACACTCGACGAAGCGTTGACGGAGAGCGACGAACACAGACGCCGCCTCCTCTCGCTCGTACGCGAGGTAGGCGAGGACGTTGACGAGGAACGCGTCGAGAGTCTCGTCCGCGAATCCGTCGAGTCGAACGTCCCTTCGCCCGACGACCCCGACGAGGCACTCCGCCACCAGCTCGAAAGCGAACGTCTCGCGGGTTCGTACTACGACAGCGTGATAGAAACGTGCCGCGCCTCTACTCGTATAGACGACGCGACCGTCGGACGGATCGTGGAGACGTTGGAGGAGATACGTGACGATGAGTACGAGGACGCCGAGAAGATACAGAAAGAACTCACCAAAACATGACAGAGCTAACGATTACGGAAAGCACCGAGATGTACCTCAAGGAGATATACTTACTGTCGCGTGACGAGGGTCGTGCGAAGACGGGGAGCATCGCCGACCGTCTCGGTGTCTCGCCGCCGAGCGTCACCGAGAAGCTCTCGTCGCTTGAAGATGCGGGTCTCGTCGAGTACGAGAAGTACAAGGGCGCACGTCTCACCCCCGACGGAGAGGAGACGGCGGAGGACGTTCTACAGAAGCACTGTCTCGTCGAACGTTTCCTCGTAAAGTTCCTCGGCGTCGAGGAGGGCTTCCACGACGAAGCCTGCCGTATCGAACACGTGATGAGCGACGATGTCGCCGACGAACTCGGAGACATAGTCGATCAGAAGCCTGAGTGTCCTTCGTGCTACGACGCATCGAAGGGACACTGCGCCGCCCTGTTTACGAGTTAGGGAAGAGAAGAGGCTTCAGGATCGTGTAAAGTATAGCGCCCGCGCCGAGTACGGCGAGGAAGCCGAAGACGAGCACGAAGATACCGCCGAACTCCATGCGTACGAGACGTACGCTTAACGTATATCAACTGTGGTACCTATGAACGACACCGAAACCGACGTTGACACCGAGTACCGCGAGACAGAAGACAAACGCGTCCTCGAACTACGGCGCGACAGCACGCGCGTAACCGTCTCCGTCACAAAGAAAGGCTACGGCATGCTCATAGTCGCAGACGAGACGGGTGAACTCGAACGTTACTACGGCTTCGACATGGCTCTCGACCACGCCGCGGAGGCTCTCGGCGTCCCGCCCGGTGAGGTCGACGTTCCCGAAGCGGCGCGCGACATGGGTATGTAGGTTTGCGTACGTCTGGTTTTCGGGTTTTCTTCCATACAAAACCTAACTCTTAGACCGAACGGTGAAGCAACAGTTAGCAAAGGTAAAGTGTGGTTGCCGCGTGGTCACAAATGAGCCGAATGAGGGTACCACAGACTACAACCGACGAAAGGAGCGAAGAGAGCTTCGTCCCCGCGCACCGAGGTATGAGGCGTCGCGGAGCCACGGGGGTCGTAGAGTCCGAAGACGGCACCGACGCGGGTGCTGTCTTTCTCAACGGCGTGGCTGTCTACGCACGTTGCAGGGATGAAAACGGTGGGGGCGCACTCGACAGGCTCGCCGACTCCGAAGCCGGGTTCAGGGTAAGCGAATGCGCGCCCGAGGACGTACGTATGTTCCGGACGTACGTCCGTTATCTCGGCGACAAAGCCGTCCTCGGCTCCGAACCCCTTGAAGCCACACACGTCGAGATGCAGAGGATCGAGGGCGTACTCGTCGACGGCGTTAGAAACCTCGCGGCGGCGTCGTGGCGCGGCGAATCCGACACCTCGGATCGGACGTTCTTCCCCGAAGGCTACCGTGTCGCACTCACCGCCGACGCCGTCTCACTCAAAAGGTACGTCTCACGGAACGACCTAACCGGATACGCCGTCGGCGACGGTAAGGTCGTTACCTTCCGTAACGGTGAGACGGTCGACGGTGCGCCGGTCGATCTCGGAGACCCGATCCGTTCCGAGGTCGACGCGGGCGGTGGCTGGGTCGTCGTCGACTCCGACGCCGAGGAGAACGGCGAGGACGACGGAGACGGTGAAGGCTTCCTGAGCCGTATCTTCTAAACCCCCGAAAACCGGCGTAGCGTTTTTGTACTCTCCCCGCGACTAACTTCCATGTCGAAGACACAGGGGTATACTATACAGTTCGACGACGACGAGACGGAGGAAGTGGCGTACAAGATAAAACACGAGATCACCGTACATATCTCCGGCGAACACGCCGACGAGGTCGTCGAGGACGTTGGGGATGTCGTCGCCGACCGTGTCGAAGAGGGCGGTCTGTCCGATCCCGTCGTCGAGGACGTTGGCGACACGCTCTCCGAACGTATCGTCGCCGACGACCTGTCGGAAGGTATGGTCGACGATGTCGGGGCGGCGATATCCGAACGCGCCGCCGAGGAGGACGTATCCGACGACGTTATACGTGACGTAGCCGCCCTCATCGTCTCCCTTTCGCAGGAGAGCGGTCTGTCCGACGTAATCGTAGAGGACGCGGGCGAAACCATAGCCCATAGGGTTCAGAAGGAGGATCTGTCCGATCAGCTCGTTATCGATATAGCCGACGTTCTCACCGAAAACCTGACCCAGGAGGACTTCTCCGAGGACGTTATGGAGGACGTTGGCGATGAGATCATAAGACGGCTACAGGGCGACGACGCCGACGAACTCGTGCAGGAGGTGGCTCAGGTCGTCCTCAACCATCTGCCCGGTGTCCGCCATCTCGGACCCGTCAAGACCGTTGTCGAAAAGATAGTCGACCGTCTGTTAGGCAGAAAGGCGGACATGGTCGTCGCCGATGTCGGCGACATCATAGTCGACAAGATGTCTCAGGAGGGGCGCGCCGACGAGATCGTGGGCGAGACGCTCGATATCGCCGCCGCCAAGGTAATAGAGGAGGAACTCTCCGACCCTATCGTCGACGACACGCTCGACGCCGCAACCGACAGACTCGTCGAGGCGGATGCGTCCGACGAGATGGTCGACGACGTTCTGAACACCGCAATAGAGGATATTATCGAGAGCGGACAGGCTGACGAACTCGTCGACGGAACGCTCGACACAGCCACCGACAGGCTCATACAGGAGGACGTTG
>Ga0207414_1000365_pt1 | contig 20883 bp, 22 predicted proteins | sample PonA231FremontCA_2_FD_187269 | JGI IMG/M metagenome (GOLD analysis project Ga0207414, IMG submission 187269) | Marine sediment microbial community from Fremont, CA, USA - Pond A23 Sediment 1 (SPAdes) | ecosystem: Environmental > Aquatic > Marine > Unclassified | place: USA: Fremont, California...
CAGCGTCACGCCGCCCAGATCGCGCCGCACCGGCATCGCCGCCATACCATCCACACCGCCCCCGCGTGCCAGCGCCATCAGCACCGTTTCGGCTTGGTCGTCGCCGGTATGACCAAATGCCACCTGCGCGATCCCATGCGCTAGCGCCCAATCACGGATAAGCCCATAGCGCGCCTGCCGCGCCGCTTCCTGCACGTTACCCCTGCCGTTCCAACCGCGCCAGCGCAGTGTCGTGTGCCCCGCGCCCAGCCCAGCAGCCAGAGCCGCCACCTCGCGCGCCTCCGACGCGGCCTCGGGGCGCAGGCCGTGATCCACCGTTACCACGTGCAGGGATACCCCCGCCCCAGGGGCCCAATCGGCCAGCATCCGCAGCAAGGCAATGGAATCTCCGCCGCCTGAAACCGCGACGCCCAGATGCGCGGGCGGATTATCGTGAAAATGCGCCACCACCTGCGCGGCCGGATCGCGCCGGTCGCCGCTGTTTGTCACGAACACTCCAACCGGGCCCTTTCGGACTGGGCACGCGCCACGACATCACCTGCGTTGGGAAACCTCGCGCCCACCTCCGCCAGTGTTACGCAAGCCTCCTCGATCTTGCCCAGCTCGCCCAGAGACCTGCCCAACCGGAACAATGCCTCGGGCGCCTGTTGGCCCTTTGGCGCCACGCTGAACGCCTCCAGATAGGCGCGCGCCGCGCCGGTGCGATCACCCTGATCGCCAAGCGCGACGCCGCGACCCAGATGCGCCCCCGCAGCCAGCGGGCTGCGCGGGTAATCCTCGAGAAACCGGGCAAACAACCCCGCTGCCTGCGCGCTGTCGCCCTTTTCCAGTGCCTCGGTGGCGGCATCGAAATCGGCTTGTTCGACGACAGCCAATTCCGCCTCGCTGTCCGCTGCGTCATTCGCGGGCGGCAATGTCATGCCGGCCCCGTCCAATCCTTTCACGCCACCGAGGCTGGGCACCTCGCCCAGCGATGCGATGTCGCAATCGGGTTCCAACTCGCAAAGGCGAAACTCCAGGTCTCCGATCCGCGTGGTGCCGTCGCGCACCACCTTGTCGATACGGTGCTCCAGCACCTCGGTCTGTTCCGTCAACTGTTGCAGGGCATTCTCGATCGCGTTGACCCGCTCCAGCGTGCCACCCCCCTGAGACAGGTTCATTGACGGCGCGCCCGTGGTCGACAACTCACGCTTCAGGCGCTGAATCTCCACGTTCAGCACCGACAATTCCTGCCGGATATCAGCCAGCGTTTCGGTCTGCTGCGCCGCGCCACCGACAGGAAATGTCAACGCCGCGACAAACAGCACGCCTGCTTGAACCGATCGCAACATGGCCTCGCCCCCCGGTCTCAATCTCCAACCCTCAGCCAGTCACACCGGCCGAGATCACCGTCACCGCGCGGCGGTTCTTGGCGTAGCAGCTTTCCTCGCTGCAAATCTCGATCGGGCGCTCCTTGCCGTAGCTGACCACCTCCAGCCGCGATGCCGCGACACCGCGCGACACAAGGTATTCATGGACCGCGTTGGCCCGCCGCGCACCTAGCGCAAGGTTGTATTCGCGTGTGCCCTGCTCGTCTGCATGGCCTTCGATGATGGCATCGAAATCTCCGTTGTCCTGCAACCAGCGCGCCTGCGCGTCCAGCGTCTGCTTGGCGCTCGCCGTCAGGCTCGACTGGTCCACCTGGAAAAGCACGCGATCCCCGACCGCCTGCTGAAAATAGGCGGGCGATTGCGGGTTGCTCACCTCCCCGGCGCCGGTGCCGTTCATGATTACCGTGTCGTCACCATCAAACCGGTTCGCGTTGGTGCACGCGCCCAGTGCCACCGCCGCGACCAGCAAAATCGCCTTGCTTGTAAGCTTCATGTCAAATGCCCCGCATCGCCTGTTTCAAGTCTCTGCCAGTGTCACGCTCGTGCCCGCGCGCGCCTGCCGCTCATTTCCGTTGTCTCAGCAATACCACAGCGCCGCCCGCAATGGAATCGTCCATCAACATGTTACTTCAGCAACGGTGACCACGAAGGATCGCTCGCCCCGGTATCGGTGCGAACCCGCTTGAGGTTGCGCCCCGTGATGTCCACCGAATACAGGCTGGCCTGTCCGCCCGCGCCCTGCGTCTCGCGGGTGAACATGATAACGCGTCCGTTGGGCGACCATGTCGGCCCCTCGTCCAGAAACGAAGCCGTCAGCAACCGCTCTTCGCTGCCATCCAGCCGCATCACGCCGATATGGAACCGCCCCTTGGACTGCTTGGTGAAGGCCACCAGGTCGCCACGCGGCGACCATACCGGCGTACCATAGCGACCCTGCCCGAAGCTAATCCGCTCGGGCACACCGCCTGCCACCGGCATCACGTAAAGCTGCTGACTGCCGCTGCGGTCGCTCTCGAACACGATCCGGTTGCCATCCGGGCTGAAACTCGGGGCCGTCTCGATGCTGGGCGAACTGGTCAGGCGTCGCGTCTGTCCGGTGTCGATGTTCAGCGTGTAGATGTCCGTATTGCCGCCGCGCGTCATGGAATAGACCACCGTGCGCCCGTCCGGAGCAAAGCGGGGCGCGAAACTCATGCTGCCGGGCTGCTCTTCCAGCGCCCGCAATTGCAGGCTGTTGGTATTCAGCAAGTAGATACGCGGAAATCCGCTGCGATAGCTGGTGAACAGCACGCTCTGGCCATCGGGCGAAAAGCGCGGCGCAAGCACGATGCTGTTGCCGTCGGTCAGGTATTGCACATTGGCACCGTCATAATCCATGATCGCCAGCCGCTTGCGACGCGCGTCCTTGGGTCCGGTTTCGGCAACGAACGCGACACGGCTGTCGAAATACGGCCCCTCGCCGGTTATCCGGCTGTAAACCGCGTCGGCCACCTTGTGCGCCATCCGCCGCCAACCCTCGGTCGTTCCCGAAAACCGCAACCCGTCGCCTAGTTCCTGCCCCGCGAACACGTCATAAAGGCGGAATTTGACCACCAACTTGCCGTCGCCTTCCATCCCGACCGCCCCCGAGATCAGAGCCTGCGCGTTGATTGCCTTCCAGTCGGCGAATTGCACAGGGCTTGAGAAGCTGGTGATTGGGCTGATGAAGGCCTCGCTCGGGATTTCCCGGAACAGGCCCGTACCAGCCAGATCGTCGGCAACCACCCGCGCGATCCGGCTGGCCCATTCCCGCGCTGCGCCGCCCTGCGCCACGAAATCGGGCACCGCGACAGGCATCGGCTCGATCACCCCTTCGGTGATCTCGATCCGCAGCGGCCCGCGCTCCTGTGCCTCGGTCGGGTCCGGCACAGCCAATGCCACGGCCGTCAGCGCCGCAAAGAGGGTCATGAATCCTGCCATCATTTGATCCTCATGTTCTCCGGGTTGAATGTCATTTCAATATCTTGCCAACGGTCGTATTTCTCTTCGGGCAGGTCGAACCCGCTCGCTCCGCACCGGATGATCGCGCGGCGTGCAGCCTCGAACGCCTGCCGGGCCGCGGCATCGCTACCGCCGTCGGACCCGATCAGCCGGACCGACGCCACGTCAGGGCGCCCGTCACGCTCCATCGACACACCCACGATCACAGTGGTCGCCAACGCCGCCGATGACAAGGAGCCGACGTTCCAGCAGCGTTGAACCGCCACTCGCAGCGCGTCGCGCTCTCCCTGGCTAAGGGGCGGGCCAGCCGGGGCGGCATCTTGCGGCGCAGCGGTCTGCCGCGTTTCGCCCAGAGCCTCTTCCAGTGCGGAATTTATCGCATCCGCGTCCGTTTCTGTGTTTTCTTCGGGTGGGTTAGTATTCGCCACCGCAGTGGCCCCCCTCGGTCGCGCACGTGGCCTGAGCGATGCAGACGGCGCCACCTCCGGCGATTCCTCGGCCTCGGTCACGATTTCGGTCGCCGCCTCTTCGGGGGCTGTGGCCTCCTGCGGTTCCGCGGGCGTCTCGCCCCCTTCGTCGGGCACACGCTCCTCCTGGCGAACCTCGTCCACCTGCGAATCCGATTCCGGTGGCGCCACCGGCTCGGGGGCTACCCTCGGCGCCGGTCTTGGCGTCGGCCGCTCCGAGTTTTCCGGTGCCAGTGTGGCGCTTTCGGCTGGGGCCGCGCCCATCTCGGGCGATGTATCATCGGCCTGCGCCGGATCAGGCGGGCGCAGCCCGCTCACGTCCGGCGCCTGATCCGGATCATCCTGCCGAGTCACCGTCGGATCGGTGCTGTCAGGCGGCTCCTCGTCCGGCGCGGCCGGGATCTCGGGGGCCTCTTCCGAGGTGTCTGGCGGCGTCGGGGCGACAGCCTGCGAGCTGGCCTCGGGCATTGTGTCAGGGGCCGTCAGCGCGGCATATTCTTCGGCCGATATGACCGACACCTCGCTTACCTCGAACGGGTCCGAAGCGGGGGCGAAATTTGCGCCCCACAGCAGCCAGCCGATCAGGCCCAGATGGCCCGCGCCCGAGATATAGTGCCCCGCATTCATGCTTCTTCAGGTGTCCGGCTCGTTCAGGTCCGGCCCGCCGGTGTCGGTGACCAGCCCGATATTATCAAAGCCCCCGCGATTGAGCGCGCCCATCACCTCCATCACCTGCGAATAGGGAACCGCCCCGTCAGCCCGCAGGTAGACCCGCGCGCTGTCTCGCTCGGCTGCAATGGCCCTGAGCCGGCCCAACAGGCGGTCACGCGGAACGGGCGTTTTCTGGATCAATACCGCGCCCTGGCTCGTCAGGGTCACGGTAAGCGGTTCTTCCTGCTCGCCCGGCAGGGCATTCGCGGCGGTTTTCGGCAACTCCACCGGCACGCCCACCGTCATGAGCGGGGCCGCCACCATGAAGATTATCAACAACACCAGCATCACGTCCACGAATGGCGTGACGTTGATCTCGGACATCGGGCGCGCCCGGCCCCGCCGGCGACGACGCCCCGATGCCTGTTCGCTCTGGATACCGCCCGCACCCATGGCTCAGCTATCCAGCTGGCGGCTGAGGATGGTGGCAAATTCATCTGAAAACGCCTCGTATCCCGACACCAGCCGGTCGCTATCAGCGCTCAGCTTGTTATAGAAGACCACCGCTGGAATCGCCGCCAGCAGGCCCAGTCCCGTGGCAAGCAATGCCTCGGCGATCCCCGGCGCCACCACTGCGAGGTTGGTATTCTGCTGCTCCGCGATACCGATAAAGGCGTGCATGATTCCCCACACGGTGCCGAACAAGCCCACGAACGGGGCTGTCGATCCGATCGAGGCCAGCACCGGCAATCCGGTCTGCAGCTCCTCCGATTCCTTCGAGATAGCAACGTCCATCGATCGTTCGATCCGGGACTGTGCCCCTGCGATCAGCGCCCCGTCGGTGCGATGCGAACGCCGCCATTCTATCATCCCGGCGGCGAACACCCGTTCGGATCGACCGGCCGGATCGACGCCGATCTGGTCGAAAAGCTCGTCCAGCGGTTCACCCGACCAGAAGGACCGGTCGAACTCCTCCGCCTCCGCCCGCGCACTCCGGTAGGCGATAAGCTTTTGCACGATGATCGCCCAAGACCAGAACGAGGCCAGGATCAACAAGATCATCACGAGTTTAACGGTGATGGTGGCGCGCGCGAAAAGCGCCCACAGGGAGAAATCCATCTCCTGCGCCAATGCGAGGGTTTCAGCTTCCATTTGCCTGCTCTCTGCTCCGGCCTTGTTTGCGGCCAATTGCCGGCAAACTACCCGATATCCAACCCGAAAGCCAACACATCCGCGTTATCGCCGCATGGTGGCCGCGGCAGTGCCGGATGCGCCTGCCATCAGGGGGATAAGGCCCTGATTTTGCGCGCCGAGGCACCCGCACTTCTTGCCCCGTCGCCACGTGGATCAGTGCAACCCCCGGCGGATATTTGCCGGTAGCCGCACGGCCTGACCACCCTCATTGATCGTCACTACCGTAACCAGCGCCTCGAACAGAAGGACTGTGCCGCGCCACACCTTTTGATCCAATACCAATCGCGCCGCCGTGGCTTGCACCGTTTCCGTCTCGACGATCAGTTCGTCATCCAGGCGTGCAGGTGCTAGATAGTCGGCCTCGACCCGGCGAACGGCAAAGACCAGCCCTTCATCCTTCATCCTGTTCTGATCGATGCCAAGGTCGCGTACCCAGTCGCTGCGGGCGCGTTCGATGTAGCGAAGGTAATTCGCGTAGTAGACGATCCCGGCCATGTCGGTGTCTTCGTAATAGACACGAACGGGCAAGCGATGGGTCATGGTGGCCGGCCTTTCAGAAAATTCCGTGCGCGCAGCCTAATGCGCGCCCGACGGAGTGCAAACGGTTTTCCCGGCCAGCGACGCATGTCGCAAAGCAAAGGGCCGGGCGGAGAATTCCCCAACCGGCCCTCGCATCATTTCCTTCCAACTGTCGGGCCGACATGACCCGGCAGCGCGTCAGCCATAGACAATGTTGGGTAGCCAGGTGATTACCGCCGGGAACATCATGCATGTTACCAGCCCGACGATCTGCAAGAACAGAAACGGCAGCGCCGACTTGAAGATGTCGCTCATCGGGATGTCCGCAGGCGCGACGCCGCGCAGATAGAACAACGCGTAACCGAAGGGCGGCGACAGGAAGCTCATTTGCATGTTCACCAGGTAGAGCACGCCGAACCACAGCACCAGATCGCTCTCGGACCCCAGCCCGAAGGCTTGTGCGCCCAGTGCCTTCACGATCGGCACGAAGATCGGAACCGCCAGCAGAAGGATACCCACCCAATCCAGGAACATGCCGAGCAGCACCAGGATAATCTGCATCAGGATCAGGATGCCCCACGGCCCGAGGCCAAGGCCCGTCATCGTCTGTTCGACGAATTCCTGCCCGCCTTCCAGCACGTACAGCCCGACGAAGATCGTCGCACCGAACATGATCCAGATCACCATCGCGCTGGCCTTGAGGGTGGTCATGCAGGCCTCCCGCACAGTCGCCCAAGTCAGCTTTCGATGAATCGCTGCGACGATGAACGCGCCGAAGGTGCCTATGCCGGCCGCCTCGACAGGGGTGGCGACCCCGGCAAAGATCACCCCGAGCACCACCACGATCAAGGTGATGGGCGCGGCCATGTTGCCCAGAAGGCGCATCTTCTCGGCCGGGCTGACACGCTCTTCCACCGGGATTGGAGGCCCCTTTTCCGGGTCGATGATGCACATCACGCTGACGTAAAGGATATACATGCCCGACAGCATGAGGCCGGGCAGAACCGCGCCGATGAACAATTCACCGACCGACTGTTCGGCAACGACCGCATAGATGATCGCCAGGATCGATGGTGGGATCAGGATGCCCAGGGTCCCGCCGGCCATGATCGACCCCATGGCGATCTTGGGGTTGTAGTGCCGTTTGAGCATCGCGGGAAGCGCGATGATGCCCATCGTCACCACCGCCGCCCCGATCACGCCCACCATCGCCGCCAGGATCGTGGATGCGATGATCGTCGCCGAGGCGAGGCCACCCTTGACCCCCCCGAGCAGCTTGTAGATCACATCGAACATCTCGTTGATGATCCCCGCCCTTTCCAGCATCGCGGCAAGGAAAATGAACAGCGGGATTGCCGAAAGCTGATAGTTCGTCATCAGCGGGAAGATGCGGCTCGGCACGATATTCAGGGTCTGCGCATCACCGAGGATGAACAGGAACACGCAGGCCAAGCCGCCGGTCACGAAGGCCAACGGCAACCCGGCCATCAGCAACACCATCAAGCTGCCGAACATCAGGGCCGTCAGCCAGCCGATTTCCATCTCTAGTCCCATGGATCAAGCTCCCTGCAGGGTATTGCGGACGGTGGCAACATCGCTGGCCAGCTTCGAGATCCCCTGAAGGATCAGAAGCACGGCACCAACGGCGATTGCCCATTTGAACGGCCAGTAGGCGATGGTCCACTCCGAGAACGAAACCTCGCCCACGACGGTGGCATCCATCGCGAAGATCCATCCCGTGACCAGCAGGGTGCCCGCGAAAATGAAGAAAAAGATCGAGGTGAACAGATCCACCACCGCTTTGCGCAGCGGCGACCATTCGGCATAGAAGACGTCCACCTTTACATGCGCGTCGGTCAACGCCGCATAGGCGCCGGCGATGAGGTATTGCATCCCGAACATCAGGAACATCCCCTCGTGCACCCATATCGAGGGCGAGTTGAACACGTAGCGTGAAACCACCTCGAAGTAGTAGGCAAAGACGGCGATCACCGCCCAGTAGCTGACGAATTCGCCTGAATAATAGGAAAGCCTGTCAATCGCGCCGGTCCATCCGGTCCCTACCTTGGCGAAGTCGCCGGTAACCTTTTCCTGCTCGAGTTTCTCCAAGCGTGCGGCGGCTTGCGACTCTATCGCTTCCAGGCTGTCCGGGTCGGCATCTGCCGGCGGGTGGTCCTGCTCACGCAGGCGTTCTCGCGCCTTGCGAATGAGTACGGGCAGCAACAGCGCATCAATAATCACGAAGGCACATATGACCAGGAACGAGCCGAAGGCGACGTTAGACCACATCGCGCGGGCATCGCCGGCGCGCTTCAGCGCGGGCTGCGTGGTCTCAAGATCGGTTCGCGCCGTCTCAAGGCGCTCTTCGGCCAGCTTGATCGCCTCCTGCTCTTTCTCAAGCATACGCTCGGCGCGCTTTTCGGCGAATGTGCCTTCTTCCGCATCTTCCAGCGTGGCGCGCAGCTCGGCAAGTTTCTCCGCAGCGCCGGCGACACGAGGTTCAGCGCGCTCCACGATCCTTTCCGAGACCTTGACCACGTTGCGCGCTTCGGATTGCACCTCGCGCGCGTTTCGTTCCTGCGCGTTGCCCACCAGGATCAGGAAGAATACCGGCAGGTACAAAAGCCCCCAGAGGTTTCGCATATAAAGCCGGTGCAGCCCCAACAGGCCGCCGGTGACGAGGATCATGTAGCCGATTGGCAATGAATAGCCGCTTGTCTGACGCCGACGCGCCATGACCATGGCCAACACCGGAAAGACAATCAAAGTCCCCCAGTAGAGCCAGTGCGGCAGGATGAAGTCGATGCTAGGCATTACAGATTCCGTGCGCTCGATCGTCGGACAAGGGCGCCGCGCCCCCGAGAGTGACCGGAGGCGCGGCGTTGCGAATGCGGGGCGTGCGGATCAGAGATCCAGCGTCTGCCCCTCGATCATCTCCGGCGTCACATAGCCGAGCGAGCCCGACATCATGTAGTCAAGCTGCACCTTGAAGACGCGCGCGGCATCCTTGTCCCGGTTGGCGTACTTGTACCAGATCGGCACGGCCACCTCGGTCATCAGCTCGACGTCGGTCTGGCTGAGGCGCGTGACCTCGACCCCGTCCGCCATGAACTTGTCCCAGGCTTCCTGATCTGCTGCCTGGATGGCGGCGTGATGCATGTCGGAATAGCTTTGCACTTCCATTTCGACGAACTGCTGCATCTCGGGGCTGAGCGCATTCCAGCTTTCCATGCCGACGGTCAAATCCATGATGTCCACCGGCTGATAGACCGACATGAAGCCCGGAGGGCCCATCGAGATGTAATCGGTCACCTGGCTGAAGCCGAGCGCGTAGTTCACCGCCGGCCCGACGTAGTCGGCCACATCGATGGTGCCTTTTTCCAGAGCCGGGAAAATGTCCGACCCGGGCAGCAGAGTGGTCTTGGCGCCAAGCTCCGAGAAAAGTTCTGCCACCATCCCGCCCGGTGCGCGCATCTTGCGGCCGGCGAAGTCGTCGATCGAGCGGATCGGCACCTTAGAGTGGATGATGTTCGGGCCGTGGTGAATCGGGCCGACGAAATGCATGCCCTGCTTGGCATACAGTTCGCGCGCCATCTCGAGGCCGCCGAGCCCGTAGTAGAAGGTATCGAATTCGTGCGGGTTGCGCAGGCCCAGCGGATAGCTGGTCAGGAACATCGCGGCAGGGATGATCCCCTGCGCATAGATCGTGAAGGGGTTTACGGCATCAAGAACGCCATTCTTGACGGCATCATAAAGCTGGAAATCGCCGACAACGTCCTTGGCGCCGAATGGCTCGAAGGCCAGTTCGCCGCCGGTCTTCTCGACGATCGAATTTGCCCAGTCCTCGAAAATCTTCAGCCCGATACCCCCGGGCCAAGAGGTTTGCACCTTCCAGGTCGTGGTCTGGCCCTGCGCGGTTGCAATCGCGGGCGCGCCCAGTCCTGCTGCGCCGGCGGTGGCGATACCACCCAGCGCCTGACGGCGTGAAATCAGTTTGTTCGACATGTCATCCTCCCTAACAGTCTTGCGCCGGCGGCACACCGGCTGTGCTCTTGCAAGCACCGCCGATACTAACGGGATTCATTTATTGGTAAAGATATTTCTCCAATTCATCGATGTTTGGAAAATTCGTGCCCGGAATCAATGCCCTGTTCCCGCTAGGGACGGGCAGCACTACAAACCGTATGTGGCAAGAAAAACCTCAGAAAACAGACGCAAAACCGCCCTGTGCACCCACGCGTCGCCGCCGCACATCAGCCAAACAGCGTGACCACCAGTGGCGCCAAGATGGCCGTTAGAATGGCGTTCAGGCCCATTCCGATGCCTGAAAATGCGCCTGCGGTCGAATTGATCCGAAAGGCATGCGCGGTACCAATTCCGTGGGCGGCAACACCCACCGCAAACCCGCGCGCGCGCCAGTCCTTGACGCCCAGAGCGTTCAGCAACGGCGTGGCGACGATCGCGCCGGTGATCCCGGTCAGGATCACCAGAACGGCGGTCAGGGTCGGCTCCCCACCAATCGCTTCGGCCACACCAAGCGCAACCGGTGCCGTGGCCGATTTCGGCGCAAGCGACAACAAGGTTTCACCCCGAACGCCGAGGGCATACGCAATCCCGAGCGCAGACAGCATCGCTGTCAACGACCCCGCAAGCAACGCCGCCGCCATCGGCGCGAGGGACCGCTTCACCCGCCCGAGATTGGCATGCAATGGCACTGCCAGAGCCACGGTCGCAGGGCCGAGCATGAAATGCACGAATTGCGCACCCTCGAAATATGTCTCGTACGGGGTTCTGCTGATCCCCAGCACAGCCGCGATGATCAGGATCGCTATCAGCACCGGATTGGCTAGCGGGCGCTCTCCCAGCCTTGCCGATATCCAGTCGCCAATAACGTAGGCAGCCAAGGTCACGGTAAGCCACAGCAATGGCTCCTGCGCGAGGTAGGACCAGATCTTGAACGGGTCATTCATCGTGGCGCGCCCCCGTCAGCCTTGCCGTCAGCACGAACGCTCCCACGCCCGCAATGATGGCGAGCACGGTGGATCCGACCAACGCGGCGGCAAGCACGAGCCCGGCATCGGCAAAGGTAGCCAGATGCGCGGTGACACCGACGCCCGCGGGCACGAACAACAACGACAGATGCGCAAGCAACCCATCCGCCGTGTCGCGCATCCGCTCTGCCAGCCCCGGCACGGCCAGAAGCGTCACGAACAACGCCCCCAATCCTATTACCGGCCCCGGAACCGACAACGCCGCGCCGCGCGCGAGCATTTCGCCAGCCAGCTGAAAAACAAGCAAAATTGCAATGTTGCGGATCATGAGCGCGAGGCCCGGCACCCGGTTGCCCTGTAAAAACCGGAATTGCGCCCGTGACGTCCAAAAAGCAAAGCCAGCATTCCGGTCCCCCTCAACAGTCCGCGAACACGCACAGATTGCGGCAGTTCATGGATCGGATCAAGCCGCCTGAACAGGCCGGAACCACGACGCGTCGGTGCATCCGGATGACCTCGCGGGGGCCGTATACACGCATTGTCCCACCGACGGTCGGGAACCGATTATTGACATGAACAGTGATTCATGTTTCATAATGCCGCAGGTCACCTGAAACTGACCGATGGGAGGAGAACCATAATGAAGACGATACTTGCAATGGCAGCGGCGCTTGGCGCGCTGGCTGCACCGCTTTCCGCGGAAATTCGGGTTGCGCATGTCTATGGCAAGTCCGGCGCACTGGAAGCCTATGCGGCGCAATCGCATACCGGGCTGATGATGGGCATCGAGTATGCCACCGACGGAACGATGAAGGTGAACGGTGAAGACATCACCGTGATCGAAAAGGATACGCAGCTCAAACCGGACGTCGGCAAGGCAATGCTGGCCGAAGCCTATGGTGACGACGACGCCCATATCGCGGTTGGACCTGTCAGTTCAGGCGTGGCGCTGGCAATGCTGCCGGTGGCGCAGGAATACGAGCGCGTCCTTCTGGTCGAACCGGCAGTCGCCGATTCGATCACAGGTTCGAACTGGAACCGCTATGTGTTCCGTACCGGGCGCAACTCGTCGCAGGACGCCGTGGCGAACGCCGTCGCCCTGGGTCAAGAGGGCGTGACGATCGCCACCCTCGCGCAGGATTATGCCTTTGGTCGTGATGGCGTATCGGCGTTCAAGGAAGCCTTGGAAGGCACCGGCGCCTCCATCGCGCATGAGGAATACGTGCCCACCGACACCACCGACTTCACGGCGGCGGCAGAGCGCATCTTCAACGCCATGAAGGGTATCGAGGGCGAAAAGCGCTTGTTCATCATCTGGGCCGGCGGCGGCAACCCCATGAGCAAGATCAACGCGATGGATCCGTCCCGTTACGGGATCGAAATCGCGACGGGCGGCAACATCCTTGCCGCGCTCAAGGCGTACAAGGAACTTCCCGGCCTCGAAGGCGCGACCTATTACTACTACGAGATCCCGGACAACGAGGTGAACGATTGGCTGGTCGAAGAGCATTTCGACCGCTTCGGCACGCCGCCTGATTTTTTCACCGCAGGTGGCATGTCCGCCGGAATCGCGGTTGTCGAGGCACTGCGCCGCTCCGGCACTACCGACACCGAGGCTGTGATCGAAACCATGGAAGGAATGGAATTCGAAACGCCCAAGGGCACGATGCGGTTCCGCACCGAGGACCACCAGGCGTTGCAATCGATGTACCACTTCCGCACCGAGATCCAGGAGGGCAAGGATTACGGCGTTCCGGTTCTGGTCCGCGAACTGGGCATCGACGACATGGATATCCCGATCCGCAACTGATCGGACAGATTCCACCGGGCGGGCGCACCTGCGCCCGCTCGCACAATTCTCACGACATTGCAGAGGTGTTAGATGCACCAGCCGATCTTGGAAACAGACGGGCTGACCGTGCGGTTCGGGGGGCATGTCGCCGTTGACTCGGTAAGCTGCGCTTTCAACCCGGGCGAATTGACCGCTATCGTCGGGCCAAACGGCGCCGGCAAGACCACCTATTTCAACCTGATCTCGGGCCAGATAGCCGCGACCGCCGGCAAGGTCACCCTGCAAGGGCAGGACATAACGCGAAGGTCGGTATCACAACGGTGCCATGCGGGGCTTGGCCGGGCGTTTCAGCTTACGAACCTGTTTCCGGGGCTGAGCGTGCTGGAAAATGTCCGCCTCGTGATCCAGGCGCGCGGTAGCGGCCGCGTGAGCTTGTTCTCGATGGCCGACAGCGACACCGCGCTGACCGATACCGCCATGCAGGTGCTACAACGGGTGCGGCTTGACGATCTGGGCGCGCAACGAGTGTCCGAACTCAGTCATGGCAATCAGCGCAAGCTCGAGGTGGCGATGCTGGTGGCGATGAACCCGCGCGTGTTCATGTTCGATGAACCCACCGCGGGCATGAGCGTCGATGAAGCCCCCCTGGTGCTGGACCTGATCGCCGAACTCAAGCGCGACCACACGCGCTCCGTCCTTCTGGTGGAACACAAGATGGATGTGATCCGCACCCTCGCGGACCGGATCATAGTCTTGCACAACGGGGCCCTGGTCGCCGATGGCGACCCGACCGAGGTGATCGCTTCGGACGTGGTGCAGGAAGCATACATGGGAAAGGAACTGGCCGATGTCTGACCCTATCCTGACGCTTCAGGGCGTGCATACCGACATCGCGCAATATCACATCCTCGAGGATGTCAACCTCACCGTTCCGCGCGGCGGCGTAACAATGTTGCTGGGCCGCAACGGCGTGGGCAAGACAACCACGCTGCGCACGATCATGGGATTGTGGAAAGCGAGGGCGGGTGAAATCACACTGGGCGATCGCAACCTCGTTCCCATGGCCACAGCGGAGCGGGCACGGCTCGGCATCGGGTATGTCCCTGAGGACATGGGCATTTTCACCGATTTAACAGTGGCTGAGAATATGACCCTGGCCGCGGCCTCGGGTACGCTGGACCCACAGCGACTGGAATGGATTTTTGCAACCTTTCCGGCTCTCAGCACCTTCTGGAGCAGCGAAGCGGGCATCCTTTCGGGAGGCCAGAAACAGATGCTCGCCATCGCACGGGTAATGGCCGAGGAAAGACAGCTCTATCTCATCGACGAGCCGACCAAGGGCCTTGCCCCGGCGATCATTTCCACCATGGCCAGTGCGCTTCGCGATCTCAAGCGACAGGGCGCGTCGATCCTGCTGGTCGAGCAGAATTTCGCGGTTGCCAAGGCACTTGGCGATACCGCTGCCGTGATGGATGACGGGCACGTCATCTGGACAGGCGAAATGGCCGAACTGGCCAATGACGCGGACCTGCAGGAACGGCTGATAGGCCTTAGCATGGAGACCTTGTAATGAGCGATGCCCCCGACCACAGCCCGACCCTCGCCTCGCTGTCGATATCCGACAGGCTGGGTCAGGCGATGCCCTACATTCTTGTTCCCTTGCTCGTGGTGCTTGGCTTCTTCGCGATCGGATCATCCAGCAGTTGGCTCACCCTGACCGTGTCGGGGCTGGCTATGGGGATGATGATCTTTCTCATGGCCTCGGGGCTGACCCTTGTGTTCGGCCTGATGGATATCATCAATTTCGGGCATGGCGCCTTCATATCGGTCGGGGCCTTCGTGGGGATCAGCGTCCTGTTTACCTTGGGGGACTGGACCGCCGCGGCCTCGTTGTCATTGAACCTGATCGCGGTTCTGCTGGCGATCGTGGCTGCGATGGTCGTCACCGGCATTCTCGGCTGGGGGTTCGAGCGGGTCATCGTGCGGCCCGTCTATGGCCAGCATTTGCACCAGATCCTCGTCACCGTGGGCGGGCTTATCGTGATCGAACAGATGATCCACGTGATCTGGGGCCCCCACGAGATCTTCCTGACCCGGCCCGAGACGCTCAAGGGGGCCATTACCTACTGGGGGGCCGCGCTGGAGAAGTACCGTTTGCTGGCGGTTGCACTGGGCCTGATCGTGTTCGTGGCGATCCGGCTGGTGCTGCGCCGCACCAAGATCGGCCTGATCGTGCGCGCGGGCGTCCAAAACGGCGAAATGGTCCAGGCGCTCGGGTATCGACTGAAGCTGGTATTCGTGGGCGTGTTCATCGCGGGTTCCGCCCTTGCGGGGCTCGGCGGCGTGATGTGGGGCCTTTATCAGGAGGTCATCACCGCAGGGATGGGCGAGGAAATGATGATCCTCGTTTTCATCGTGGTGATCATCGGCGGCCTCGGCTCGGTCGAGGGGGCCTTCATCGGCGCGCTGCTGGTTGGGCTGACGCAGAACTACATCGCGTTTCTGGCACCGAAACTGGCGCTCATCTCGAATATCGGCCTGATGGCCGTGATCCTGATGTGGCGCCCGCAGGGCATGATGCCCGTGGTCAAGGCGAAATAAAATGATCAACATCCTTCTTTCCGGCGATCGGCCGCGCTCGATCCTGCTTTCCGCGATCTTGCTGGTCATTCTGATCGCGCTGGCGCTGGCGCCGTTCCTCTTTCCCGGCGTTCGCTCGCTCGAGACGGCCGCACGCATCTGTATCTTCATCGTGCTGGTCGCCAGCTACGACCTTCTTCTGGGCTACACGGGGATCGTCAGCTTCGCGCACACGATGTTCTTTGGGCTCGGGGCCTACGGTGTCGCGCTGGCCTCTACCCACATGGGGCGCGGCTTCGACGCTCTGGTCGTCGGTTCGGCGCTCGGCGCCTTGGCGGCGGCGGTTCTGGCCTTTGCCATTGGGCTGTTCTCTCTTCGGGTGCGGGCGATCTTTTTTGCCATGATCACGCTGGCGGTGGCCTCCGCCGTCGCGGTTCTGGTCAGCCAGATGTCTGAACTCACCGGGGGCGAGGACGGGCTGAACTACCTGGTTCCGCGCGAATTGACCCCCGCCTTCCGCTTTGGCGAGGCGTTCGGCATCAAGCTCAACGGGCGTCTGCTGGCCTATTATCTCGTCTTCGCGTCCTGCCTGTTGCTTTTCCTCGTCCTGCTGCGCGTGGTCAACTCGCCTTTCGGGCGCGTGCTCAAGGCGATCCGCGAGAACGATTTCCGCGCCGAGGCGATCGGCTTTCGCGTGGTGGCCTACCGCACGATGGCGACCTGCCTTTCGGCCGCTGTGGCCGCCCTGGCAGGCAGTATTTTCGCAATATGGCTGCGGTACGTCGGCCCCGATACCACGTTGTCCTTCTCGATCATGCTCGATATCCTGTTGATGGTGGTGATCGGCGGCATGGGCACGATGTATGGCGCGGTCATTGGCGCAACGCTGTTCGTGCTGGCGCAAAACTACCTGCAAACCCTGATGGGGAGTGCGTCGGAGGCCACGTCTGCCTTGCCGTTGATCCCGGACCTGCTCAGCCCCGATCGCTGGTTGCTGTGGCTCGGGGTGCTGTTCATTCTCAGCGTCTACTTTTTCCCCACGGGGATCGTCGGACGCCTGCGCGGGGTAAGATGACGGCATCCGCCGCTTCCGCTCGTCGCCGCGCGGTGATCCTGCTGCATGGCTGGACCATGACGGGCCAGGCGTTTGATGGGCTTTCGGCCCATCTTGGTGAGCGATACCCGCTGATCGCCCCCGATCTGCCCGGTCATGGCGCCGCCTTGTCCCAACCACCCACCTTGCGGCAAGGGGCAGAGGTGATCGCGGCAGAAGTGGCCCGCCTTGACGGCCCGCCCCCCGTGCTCGTGGGTTGGTCGATGGGCGCGGCCATGGCATGGAGTTATATCGCGCGTTGCGGCTGCGATGCACTGGGCGGGCTGGTCACGGTGGACATGAGCCCCCGCATGAGAAATACCTCCGACTGGCAGCACGGCCTGCTGGGCCAAAGCGCAGCCGACGTGGCCGCCACGACGCAACGTATGCAAGATGACTGGCAAGGCGTGACCCATTCCATCGCCGCAACCATGTTTGCTACGCCCGCTGGCGCGCCCGGGTTTGACCGCGAAGCCGCGCGCGCCGCGATCCTGACCCAGGATGCCGAGGTGATGCGCGCCGCTTGGGACGCCTTGCTGGCGCTGGATGCCCGCCCCACGATACCGCGGATCGATTGCCCCTATCTTGTCTGTCGCGGAGCCCACAGCCGGGTCTACCCGGCATCGGCCACGCAATGGATCTGCGATCATGCACCCGACGCACGCATGCATGTGTTCGAGCATTCGGGCCATTCGCCCCACCTCGAGGAACCGGCAGAGTTCGCCCGCGTGCTCACCCGGTTCGCGCAATCTCTGGATTAGCCTGCGCCCGCCGCTCAGGCGCCCGTGTCGCGCGCCTTTACCAGCGACCGCCCCTCGCACACGAGGGTTCCATCCGGCAAAGCGCAGCGCGCCCACAGGTCGACAAGATGCTTTTCCGGGCGCAGGCGCGTCACCTCAACCGACGCGGTCAGCATCGTGTCCAGAGGAGCGGCCGCATGGAACTCCAATTCCTGCTTGAGATAATTGGTCCCCGGCCCCGGAAGATGGACCCCCAGCAGGTAGGACACCAGCCCCGCGATGAGGGGTTCGGGAACATGCTCTGCCGGTTCCGCCCCGCTCAGCCGCGCGAAAGCCTGCAAATCCTCGGCGCTATAGCGGCGGGTGGTTTGTGCGGTGTCTCCCCGGCTCAGCATTCGATCTCGGCCTCTCCAGTCAGCAGGGCCGCACCATCGGCGGCACGGGTGGCCTGCATTTCGAAATGCCCGCGGGCAGTCTCGCGCACGCACAACAAAACCTCCTCCCCGGTATATGCGGGGTGGGAGAAAATCATGCTCTGACTGCGCTGGCGCGCCTTGGGATAAGCTTGCTGCAACAGCCCCCACAGCTTGGAATAGATCAGCATGCCGTGGCTCACGGTGCGGCCAAAAGCCGTCCGCGCGGAAAATTCAGGATCGACATGAATGGGATTGTCGTCACCCGAAACCCGCGCAAACGCATCGAAATCGTCCTGGGTGGGGGTCCAGCGGGAAGTCAGTTCTGTGCTCATGTAAGGGTTTCCCTCAACTCGGGCTTTCGGGTCTTGCCGGCTGCGGTGCGCGGAAAATCATCCACCGCGATGACGCGTGCCGGCACCTTGTAGCCAGCCAGGCGCGCGCGACACCACTGACGTACCTTTTGCGGGTCGGGCGTGGCGCCCGGACGCGGGATGACGAATGCGGCGCCCACCTCGCCCCATTTTTCGTCGGTGATGCCGATCACGGCAGCCTCCAGGATTTCGGGATGGTCATTGAGAACCCGCTCCACCTCGGCGGGGTAGACGTTTTCTCCGCCCGAGATGTACATATCCTTGATACGATCGACGATATAGACATAACCCTCCGCATCACGCCGGCCGACATCACCGGTCCTGAGCCATCCGCCCTCGGCAAAGGTTTCGGCCGTCGCCTCCGGGTTGCGGAAATAGCCGGGCGTTATGCCGGGGCCGCGCAACTCGATCTCGCCTTCGCCCGGGGCATCGGCTTCCACGCCGGCCAGGCGTAGCTCCGTCAACATCTGCGCGCGTCCGACCGACCCGATCTTGTCCGCTGCCCGCGCGGCATCCATCAGAAACACGGTCGGCCCGGTTTCCGTCATGCCGAACCCGTTGAGCACCATCGCCCCGCGGTCGGCAAAGAACCGGATCAACGATTCCGGCAACGGCGCCCCGCCGCAACCACAGCGCAAGGCGCGCCAATCCACCTTGTCCACCGCATCCATCAGCGAGAACGCCTGGTAGATGGCAGGCACCGCGAAAAACTGCGTCACTTCGCCTGCGCGGATCAGTTCCAGCAGGGTCTCGGGCTCGAATTTGGGCAAGATGGTGGACCGCCCCCCGTTCAGGAAAACCGGCAGCGTGTAGAGGTTTATGCCTGCGGTATGAAACAGAGGCAGAAAGGTCACCGCGCTGTCGGCCGAGGTCAGCCCGATGGCCTGCCCGATATTGACCGTGTTGGCCCAGCACATGCGCGCCGTCTGGATCACCGCCTTGGGCCGTCCCGTCGTGCCGGAAGTGAACAGCAGATACCATGGCCGCTCCGCCGGGACGGGCGCGCGGCGCGGCGGGCCACCCCGCGCGATCCATGCATGCAGCCCGGTTTCGATATCAACGCGCCCGATCTTTGTTTCCACGGCGATCCGTTCTGCAAGATCGTCATTGGCGGCGTCATGGATCAACAGGCACGGTTCAACCGGTTTCATCGTCGCCACCAGTTCCGGCGCCGGTTGCCGCCAGTTCAGCGGACACAGGATGACACCGGCCTTCTGACAGGCGAACAGCGTGATGAAGAACTCGGCGCAATCAAGGCAGGCAATGGCGATACGATCGCCCTCGCCGATGCCCCTCTCGGCCAGGGCCGCTGCCACCGCATCAGCGGCGCGGTTGACCTCGGCAAAACTCCAGCGCCTGCCCGTGGCCTGATCGACAAAGGCGGTTGCGTCGCCGGACAGCTCGGCCCGCTTGCAGGCCATGTCGGGAACCGTGTCAAACATCGTTCACCTCCCTTTGCCGGACAGAAACCCCTGCATGCGCTCGCGCGTTTGCGGCGTGACGATGCGGCGCCGGAACGCTGCTGTTTCCGCCTCGAGCCGCGCTTTCACCGCTTCCAGGCGCGGCGCGTCCCACACCAATGCCTTGATCTCGCACAGCGCACCCGGATCGAGTTCCTGCATCCGTGCAAGCGCGGCTCGAGGCGGATCATCGGCGATCTCATGGGCCAGGCCCAGCCGCACCAAGCCCTCTGCGGTCTCGCGGCGATCCGACGTCAACCACCCTTGCGCCGCCCCCGCGCCGATCCGTTCGGGCAACAGTGCAGTCCACCCGCCATCCGGGGCAAAACCCATGCGCGCATAGTAAGGTTGTACGAACGTGTCGGGCGCGACAATCGCCATATCGGCCGCGAACAGAAGTCCCGCACCGCCCCCCGTGACCGCCCCGCGCGCTGCGGCGATAACGGGACAAGGCAGCGTCAAAAGGTCCATGACCACGCCTTGCAAAACCGGCACCACCCTATCGGCATATTCCGCCGCGCGATCCTGTTCGACCGCCTCCAGAAACCGCGCGACATCGCCGCCGCTGCTGAAATTGTGTGCCCCCGTCAACACCACGAAACCGGGCGCACGGGCGCGAACGCGGCTGATGACGTCACCAAGCGCGGTAAGCATCTCCGGCTCCAGCGCATTGGCGCGCGGCGCCTGCATACGGATCATCATCCCCATGCCATCGGCGCAATCATGCAGATCGATCAGTTCGGTCATGGGGCGATCCCGTCGCGTATCATTGCGAATGCCTCGGTCACGACACGGTCGATATCCGGCGCCTCGTCCCAAATCACGAACCGCTCGCCGAGGGTCTTGGCAATCCCCATCAGCGCCCAGGCCCGCACTTCCGCATCGCCGGGCGACACCTCGCCCGCGTCCTGCGCCGCCGTCAACTGCGCCTCGTAGGCGCGCGCGAACCCCGAGAAGTATTGCCTGTAGGCCACCGGATCGACAAAGCGGGCCTCCTCGACGATCCGATAAAGCGATGGCCGCTCGGACACGAAGCGCAGGAATGCCTCAAGACCGGCACGCTCCGCGACCAGGCGATTGGGCGCCGCCTGCACCGCTTCGGTGATTCCGGAGCGGGTCAGCTTGCCCATTTCCATGACCAGTTCGCGAAACACCTCTTCCTTGCCAGGAAAGTAGATGTAGAACGTGCCCAGTGCCGTGTCGGCGCGCCGCGTGATCTCGGCGATGGAGGCGGTCGCATACCCTTGCGAGCCGAACAC
>Ga0207414_1000367_pt1 | contig 20779 bp, 15 predicted proteins | sample PonA231FremontCA_2_FD_187269 | JGI IMG/M metagenome (GOLD analysis project Ga0207414, IMG submission 187269) | Marine sediment microbial community from Fremont, CA, USA - Pond A23 Sediment 1 (SPAdes) | ecosystem: Environmental > Aquatic > Marine > Unclassified | place: USA: Fremont, California...
CTTGCCGGGTGGTCCACTTTTGCTCTCCAGCCCTCAAGAGGGCAGGATAATCAAGTCGCACAGTGGACCACCCGGCTGCGGCTTAAATAGATCTAAGTTGTCTCGGAAGGTTAATATAAAACTTTCGCAGTAGTGTTAATTTTCTTGATTTGTTTCAGCGTAAACATTGAACCGCGAATGACTACTGTCAGGGAGAAGATAATAATATGAACGAATCCATCCTGGTATTGAACGGTCCGAATTTGGGGTGCTTGGGAGAAAGACAGCCTGAGATCTATGGATCACATACCCTGGAAGATTTGCCCGCTTTTGTTGAGGAGTTGTTGGGAGAAAAGGCGAAAACTATTGATCTCGTTTTTTTCCAGTCCAACAGCGAAGGCGGTTTGATAGATCGTTTGGAGAATGCCCGTCATGAAGGTGTAAGCGGTGTTGTTCTCAATGCTGGTGCCTATACTCATACCAGCTTGGCCTTGGCGGATTGTCTGGCCTGGATCGGGATTCCCTGCGTAGAGGTACATATAAGCAATATATTGGCCAGGGAGGATGAAATCAGGCATCAGAGCATGTTGTCAAAAAATTGTATAGGAGTTATTTCCGGTTTTGGAGTGAAGAGCTATGCCCTGGGTATAATGGCTCTTTTGCAATACTTGCAGAGAATCTAGTTTTCGAATTGAATACTTACTATTTCCAAAGAGACTTAAGGAGGAGTAATGCTATCTACGTCTGACATTAAAAACGGACTCAAAATCGAACTGGAGGGTGAACCTTACGAAGTGGTGGACTTCTTGCATTCCAAATCCGGCCGGGGTGGAGCATTTGTAAAGACAAAGCTGAAACATTTGCTCAACGGTTCAGTCCTGGAACACACTTTTCGTTCCGGTGAAAAGTTCAATAAACCGGACTTGGAATCCAAAGAAATGCAGTATATCTATAAAGAGGACAATTCGTTGGTTTTCATGGATATGGATAATTACGAGCAATTCTTTGTACCTCAGGAAAATCTGGGAGGAAAGGGAGACTTCCTCAAGGAGGGCGAACAGGTTAAGGCTGTTGTTTACAAGGAACAGGTCGTGGATATCAATTTGGCAGCTTCGGTGATTTTGCAGGTGGTGGATACCGAACCCGGAGTAAAGGGCAACACTGTAAGCGGCGCGACAAAGCCTGCAAAAGTTGAAAGCGGTATCAGCATCAGCGTACCCTTGTTCATCGAACAGGGTGACAAAATAAAAGTGGATACCAGGACCAGGGAATATATAGGAAGGGCATAGTGACGGTAAAATGAACTTTCGAACTTGGCCGGATTTGTAGCGAGGCAATATGTACGAGGATGACAACAGGCTTTTGCGGGAATTGACCGCTCTCTTTTTTATTTTCCTATTTGTGTTTTTGGCTGTATGTTTAGGTACATATTCTCAGCAGGATCCGAGTTTTAATCACCAGGTAAGTTCGGGGTTCGAAATCAAGAATAGTGCCGGGGTGTTAGGGGCGTATATCTCTGGCTCCCTGGTGGAGATTTTCGGCATGGGGGCTTGGTTCTTCCCGTTGTTGTCTTTGTTTTCCGGTTTGAACATGCTTTTCCTGGGATACAGCATGGCTTGGTACAGGTGGATTGGGGTGTTTTTGGTATTTGTATGCGCTACAGGTATGGCATCCCAGCCCTGGATCAAATCAAACCTGGAGACAGGGGCGGTAAACGGCGGCGGTTTATTCGGGTACATGTTGTACGACTTCAGTTACGCTTACCTGCATGGCCCTGGCAGCATGCTACTCTGGATTTTCTGTTTCCTGGCCGGATTACAGTTGACATTCAGGTTTTCCTGGGCCTCTTCAGCCAGGTTGTTGGCGAATATTTTCTCCAGGATCAGGGAGATTATCTTCTTTTGGAAAAAGAACAAGTCCGGTCTCCAAAAAGCTGAAACTGATAAGGATGTAAAACCCGGGAAAAAGGATCAGGTTCCCACAACAGATTCTGCGCAAAGTCCTGAAGGCAACAAGTCCGGTTCCAACAACGCGCCTCCCAAGAACCGTTCAAAGGCAAAAAGCGGATCTTCTCCCTCCAAGATGACGGACTACCCTTATTCCGGCATGTTGGATCCGGTCTTGGAAAAGCAATTCAAGCCTGAAGACGAGAACCTGGAGGAACTCTCCGGCAAATTGTCAGACTGCCTGACCGAGTTCGGTGTTCAGGGGGAGGTGGTCAAGTCCAGGCCGGGACCTGTGGTGACCATGTTTGAGTTCAGGCCTGCCAAGGGAGTGAAGATAAGCAGGATTGCCAATTTGAGCGACGATTTGGCCTTGGCCCTCAAGGCGACTGCAATCAGGATTGTCGCTCCTATCCCGGGTAAGGACACTGTGGGTATAGAAGTGCCCAATAAGAACCGGCAGACTGTATCCTTTCGGGAGATAGTGGAATCCGATGTTTTTTTGAAACACAAGTCCCCTCTGCCAATGGTCCTGGGACAAAACATCCAAGGCGAGTCCAGGGTGGAGGATTTGTCTGACATGCCCCATTTGTTGGTAGCCGGGGCCACCGGTGCAGGAAAGAGCGTCTGCCTGAACTCGATTATCATCAGCCTGTTGTTCAGGTCTTCTCCGGAAGAGATGCAGCTTTTGCTGATAGATCCCAAGAGGATAGAACTGGCTGCTTATTCGGAGTTGCCCCATTTGGTGCACCCGGTGGTTACGGAAATGGATTTGGCAAAGACGGCACTGGATTGGGCGGTGCATGAAATGAATCAAAGATACGAGGCAATGGCCAAGCTGAATGTGCGGCATATTGCAAACTACAACAAGAAGTTGGAGCAGTTGCAAAAATCCGAGCCCGAGAAGGTGGAAGGCCTCCAGAAGTTTCCCTACATGGTGCTAATCATAGACGAGCTTGCGGATCTCATGTTCACTGCCGGAAAGGAGGTGGAATCCAGTATCGTACGCCTTGCACAGTTGGCCAGGGCGGCGGGTATACACTTGATCATAGCCACGCAGAGGCCTTCTGTGGATGTGGTAACCGGGCTTATCAAGGCCAACTTTCCTGCCAGGATAGCCTTCCAGGTCAGTTCCAAACACGATTCCAGGACCATCCTGGATTCAGCTGGAGCTGAATATCTGTTGGGGAAGGGTGATATGCTTTTCAAGACCAGTGCCGGCAAGCTGGACCGTATACACGGCAGCTATATAAGCGAGGAGGAAATGTCTGCGGTGATTGATTTCTGGAATACCAAGTACCCCAAGGAATCCCTGGTGGATTTGAAAGAGTGGCAAAAAGAGGCTGAAGTGTCCGGATCCGGTGACAGTAACGGGGATATTGACAATGATCCCCTGTACGATCAGGCCATAGAATTCGTGCAGGATCACGGCAAGGCCTCGATTTCCATGATCCAGAGACAACTCAGGATAGGTTTCAACCGAGCCGCCAGATTCATCGAACAAATGGAGAAGGACGGGATAATCGGACCCCAGGAAGGCAGCAAGCCCAGACAGGTAATAAAGGAATAAGCGATGCTGTTGGTTCAAGTGTAGATAAAACTGGAACTTGCTATAATCTTGAGCAGTAAAAAAGGAGACAATATGGCGAAAACAGTGGAACAGGAGGAAGTTACCGGCCATTCAGGCAAGGCGAGTCTTCTGGGATACAGCATCCCGGTATGGGTATATCTTTTAGACGGCTTGTTGATCGATGCCGGGCCCTATTCCCTGCGCAAGCACTTCATGCCATTTTTTAGAAAATCCGTGATAAGACAGGTGGCTATTACACACATCCACGAAGACCATTGCGGTCTCGCAGCGTCTGTTAAAAGGGAAAAACAGGTCCCTGTATACGTACCTCGAGCTTCCAGTAAACAGACTTATAGCAAGGGCGAAATACCGCTGTACAGGAGAATGATCTGGGGAAAGCGGCCCGCGTTTGAATCCAGGGAAATGCCGGAGTACATGGAAACCAACAGGTTCAGTCTTCGTGCCATACCTTCTCCCGGACACTACGATCAGCACGTTGCCCTTCTGGAAGAGGAAAGGGGATGGCTGTTCACCGGAGATGTCTATGTGCGCAAAAATCCTGTGGTTGCGATCAAGGATGAAGATATGAATGTACTTATACATACCCTAGAACATTTGTTGGAGTTCGATTTTCAGACTGTATTCTGTTCCCATGCCGGGATACTGGAGAAGGGACGCGAGGCCTTGTCAGCGAAACTGGAATACCTGTCCGAGAAACGCGAAATGGTCAGGGATATGCGTAAGCAGGGAAGGAGCAGCAGGGAAATAGAACAACAACTCTACCCCGGAAGACTCCCCATAGAGTTGATATCCAGAGGGGAGTGGTCTCGGAGGAATATAGTCAATACCCTGAGTTAGCAAATGCAGGGGCCTGTTTTGCCATAAATTCATTCCTGATTCAGAATCCGCGTTTTTTCCATAATAATCCGGGATTATACTTTTTTTGAATTTTTTCTTTTTATAGGAATAAAATTCGAATATCGAAATTCGAAATAAAATCAAAGAGTTAAAAAAATTCAAGCATTAAGCGTTTAAATAGTTATTTATTTTCAAAGCAAAATTGGAGTAATAAGCTAACTTGTTGATAAAAAAGAATATTTTGTTGAGAATAAAATTACTGTGTTCGCAGTAGTATTAGCTATTGACATATTATGTTCAGGGTTTGTAATGTATCGATCTTTTCTGTTTAGGAAATCATTGTTGCATCAGATAATTTTTGAGAGGAAGTATGTTGAATAGTGAGGTCGAAGAGTTGCCAATGCTTACGGTTAGGAATTTTTTCCGATTAAATGTGTCCAGGTGTGGGAAGAAAATCGGCGGCAATTTGATCTTTGTAGGCGCTTTCCTGCTACTGTTGTTTGTTTCCGGTCAGAGTTATGCTGCAGGAAACCATAGCGAGATAGGATTTGGAGGCGGGCAAGGCGGTGTTTTTGACGAAGAAAGAAGAGTTTATGTTTTGGCGGAGTATAGATCAAAGTACAATTGGAAGGGTATAGCGCCCATTATTGCTTTGCACACTTCAGGCAGGGAATCTTACATCACTTCCGGAATATTCAGGGATTTTGAGATAAAGAGACAATGGTTTGCCACTCCGGCATTTTCAGTTGGTTTGTATTTCCAGGAGCATGGAGTAACTCTCGGATCAAACTTGGAATTCAAGAGCAGTTTTGCGATTTCCTACAAAGCGGACAGTGGTGCCAGGTTCGGGGCAAGGATTGCGCACGTTTCCAACGGAGGCATCTCCGAATATAATCCCGGATCAGAGATGTTGACTCTTTTTTTTACCCTGCCTGTTACAGAGTAGGACCGTGTTTTTCCTTGGGGTTTTTTAGGCAGGCATATTCAGATTTGACAATTACAGGTAGCTCGTATTAAAAAATTTCAAATACTTAATCCAATTAACCAAGGAGATTGAAAATGAGCAGTTTTCCGGTTTCCATTACTAAATACAATTCCCCTTTTGAGTCCGTAAAACAAGCAGTGGAACTTTGCAACGGGCTCCAACAGATGCCCAGGAATGCAAAAGTCTTTATAAAACCCAATATCGTTTTTTGGACCAAGGCCACCGAGTTTCCCAAGTGGGGAGTTATAACCACATCCCGGGTGATAGAGGATATTGTGCACTTGTTAAGGGAATACGGCATCAGTGATATCACCATTGGAGAAGGTGTAGTGACAGATTCCAAGGACACCGAGACTCCCGCCCATGCTTTTCAGACCCTGGGCTACGAGAAGCTGCGGCAGCGCTACGGTATAGATTACGTAAACGTCATGGAACGGCCTTTTAAAAAGGTTGAACTGGATGAAGACATCACCCTGAAATTCAGTGAAGATCTTTTGAACAGTGATTTTGTAGTGGATCTACCTGCCATGAAGTCGCACAATCAAACTGTGGTGAGTTTGGGTTTAAAGAATCTCAAGGGTACAATAGACGTGAATTCCAGAAAGAAATGCCATAGTCCGGACCCGGAAAAGGACCTTGATTTCTATGTATCCAAATTGGCTGATAAATTGCCGCCCATCCTGACTGTTATCGACGGTATCTATACCCTGGAGCGCGGTCCCGCCTTTGACGGTAAAATGCGCCGCAGTAACCTGCTGGTGGCATCCCCGGACATCTTGTCTGCAGATATGGCGGGGGCAAAGCTCCTCGGGCACGAACCTGCAGATGTACCTCACTTGGCTTGGGCAGCCAGTAACAGTAATCGTCCTACTGACCTCTCGGATGTGGAAATAAGGGGTGAAAGCCTGCAGGAAAATATCTCTTATCATGCTTACGATTTCGAATACACTGTGGACGAGAACAGGGAACTTCCCAAGCCATTGGCTAAACAGGGAATTGAAGGCCTTTTTTACCGCAAATTCGATAATACCATGTGTACATACTGTTCCGGATTGAACGGCCTGATACTGACCGCGATCCGTTTTGCCTGGACTGGTGAGCCCTGGGATAATGTGGAGGTTCTCACCGGCAAGTCCATGGAGCCCTCTCAGGGGATGAATGCAACAATACTTTTGGGTCAGTGTATGTACAAGAAGAACAAGGACCATCCCAATATTAATAAATTGATAGCAGTCAAAGGATGTCCACCTGATCCCAAGGAGGTGGTGGATGCGCTGCACGAGGCTGGCATTCAGGTAGATCCCAGCCTTTTCGAGCAGATAGAGACATTGCCCGGTTTCTTCCTGGAACGCTACAAGGACAAACCGGAATTCGAGGAAGCCTTTTTCCGCGTGGAATAAATAGTGAACTTCAAGGGGCAGGAAGGCAAAACCACCTTCCTGTCCCTAGTCACTTCGGACTTTGATCAGAAGCGCTCATAGTGTGTGAAGTCCTCTATTGACCTTCTTTCGGGAGTCTTGGGTGTCTTGGCAGGATATCCCAGGGGAATTATAGTTACCAGTTCATATCCTTCCGGGACTTGCAGCACTTGTTTGGCCTTGTCGTGATCAAAGAGCCCCACCACTACGGACCCCAGGCCCAGTGAGTGGGCTGTCAGGCAGATATTCTGGGTGGCGAGTCCCATATCGAACATGAACCAGTCCCCGAACTTGGTTGTTACCTGTTCCTTGTAATAGCCCGAGGATTGGAGTTTTGCGCACAAGGCCAAAAGTATCGGGGCTTGAACTATGGCATTTGTTGCCGGATTACCCTTGACCATGGTTTCCTGGAGCTGATCCTTGACGTCCTGGTCCCTGATGACCACTACTTCCCAGCACTGGGTGTTGGCCCAGGACTGGGACCATTGCACTGCTTCCAGTATTTGCTTGAGTTTTTCATCTTCTACTTCTTTGTCCTCGAATTTCCTTATACTTCTCCTGTTCTTCATGATCTCCATGAATTCGTTCATAGTGGCTCCTTTGCCTGTTTTGATCCATTAATTATCTGTTCACCAAAATTATACATACTTTTGGAAGAGAAAGTCAAGATATGAGATTTACTAACAGCAATTCAAATTTTGGATGAGCCACTACAGCGAAAATCCTATATGGAAAGCACCTAGAGCAAAAGTGGACCGCCCGGCAAGACTTAAAATTTACTGTAGTAATAATACGGATTATTTCTGTATACAGAATTAGAATTGCTGATTTACTAAGGCGAAATTGTCCGGATTCAAGCCATGTTTTATATCCGGATTTCCAAGTAGGTTGGAAAATCCGGTATTAATCCTGAAAAAATCCTTTTCACCATTCTTCCTTTAAGCTATACTTATTTTTCCTGAATAATTCACTTTTATCCCCGAATACGGGGGCAGGCCCTATTACTAGATTAAAACATTACAACTAGAAACTGCCTGCAAAAGATTTTGCAGGAACACCCGGGAGGTAATAATGGCTGATTTGACGGCGATATACGGTAGTCCCCGCAGAAACGGCAATACCTCGACTTTGTTGTCCAAGGCAGTGGAAGGAGCGAGAGAGCAGGGGAACACAGTTAAGGAGTACGTGCTCCGGGATATGAACATATCTCCATGCCTGGAGATATACAGTTGCAAAAAGGACGGGGAGTGCAGCATCAAGGACGATTTCCAAGGTATCAGGGACGATATGTTGCAATCCAGCGGGATAATGCTGGCCTCTCCCATATTCTTTTACGCTGTAACCGCGCATACCAAAATGTTTATGGACAGGTTCCAGTCCCTGTGGGTAAAGAAGTATTGGATAAACGAGACCCCTTTTGGCAAATGGACACCCATCAGGAAGTGCCTGTTTATATCCGCGGGTGCAACCAGCGGGAAAAAACTGTTCGACGGTGCATTGTATACCATGAAGTATTTCTGCGATACCCTGGATATGGAGATGTGGAATTCTCTGCTCTACAGGGGGCTGGACGGACCCAAGGATGTGCAAAAGCACGAGGAATACCTGCAGGAAGCCAGGGATGCGGGCAGGGACCTGGCTTCGTCCTTGAGTTGACGCGGATTGAAACAGTGCTTTGTCATACATGATTTGTCGCTTTTACACTAACGTCATTCCGGCGAAGGCCGGAATCTAGAAAAACAGAAGAAGACTGGATCCCGGATCAAAGCCTGCCCCGTACCCCGATACGGGGTCCGGGATGACAGAATTGCAATTAACGTGCTTATTCTGACCGACATTTAAAGTATGACAAGACACTAGATATATTCAGGGTGTGCTAAGACGTATAAATCCTGTTTATTTTGAAAATTGTCTTGATAGTACTTGTTAGAGGAATGGAGAGATGTTAATTTAGCCCTACAATCTTCGTTCTGCCAGCGAGGGCATGAGGGTTAACCCAGAGGCGTGAACTGTGAAGTTGGAACCCAAGCCCAGTGAAGGAAGATGCGCGCTCAATCTTTCCCGGAGTGATTTCGTGGTATAAAACTATCCCATAAAACCCTTGAACTCTGGTAGGAGTCTTTATGGCTACTAAGGCAAAGGATGTAATGGTAACAGATTTTCATACCTTGTCCCCCCAAATTACAATATCGGAAGCGATTACAAAGTTCCAGAACGCGACTCAGGTTGAAAACAAGAGGATTTACGGTATGATGGTAACTGATGATTCCAACAATTTAGTGGGAATGCTTTCCATGTACGATGTCTTGCTGTTTTTACGTCCCAAGCATATAGATATATGGGGAGAAATGGAGGACATTATTCCGGAGGAAGTATTCGATACATCCTTGCAAAGATTAAGGTCACTGCAGGTGGGAGATCTGATGTCTACTGAGGTGATCTCGATATCCCCGGACACCAATTTGTTGATGGTAATGGAAATAATGATAAAGTATCATATCAGAAGAATTCCGGTTTTGGAAAATGAAAAAAATATACTGGGTATAGTTTATATTTCCGAAGTGTTCTATCATCTTTTGCAACAATGTCAGGATTGATTCTCGGTGGTTTTATGACGTTACTGGATAAAAAGACCACATTAAGTAAGCTCCTGGTAAAAGATGCCATGCGCAGAGATGTGGTTCAATTGGACCGGGATGCTAGTATAGAGAAATGTATAAGGTATATGATCAAATTCAAAGTAAACGCGGTTTTGATCTCTAGTGATTATTACCGGGATTTGGGAGTGCTCTCCAAAACCGACCTTATAAGCTTGTACTATGCTGATATTCCGCTTAGTGTAGCTGTCAAGGAAGTTATGAATGCACCTTTGCTTTTTTGTCTGCCGGATGATCAATTGGAACAAAAGCTGGATTATATGAATCAAAGCGCAGTTAGACGTTTATATGTGTTGGACAGGGATTTCAGAGTTGTTGGGGTGATGGCTTATTCTGACATAGTAGGGATTTTATACAGGCTCTGTAATAAATGTAGCAATAATATCTTCAAGGCCAATGGAGACAAAAATTTTGATTTTATCGACAGACTGGAGGTTAAGGACGCCATGACCCGTTCTGTGAAAAGCTGCCTAGAGGAGGAGTCCATCCAGGAATTGATAGAAAACTTGTCGGAAAATAAATTCGGAGCTATGCTTATCAAGAATACCAAGGGAGATTTTGTGGGTGTGGCCTCTAAAACCGATTTGATATGGGCTTATAAGCATCAATTGCCTTGTGAAAGCAGGATCAGTCAGATAATGAGCAAAAAGATCTTTTCCTGTCCGGAAGATGACTTTTTGGCCAACGCTATTCATAATATGATTATTAACGATGTGCAGCGCTACTTTGTACATAAACAAAATCCGGATAATATCGTGGGAGTAGTCTCCCTATACGATGCAGCCAGGGCCAGATCCGGTACATGCAAGGCCTGCACCGCTTCCAAGATTCCGCAATAAACAGTTTTGCCCTGTATCTTTTTAGTTGCCCCCAACTCATGAGAACTCTCGTGCCCCAGCGGGTACAAGGAAGCTTGGGCAATTTCGTCAATGAAACCTCAGTTGCGAGGGAAATCTCGACTACGAAGCAGCGAGAAAACTCTAAATCTATTCATGTTGTTTCAGGTTGGTTTGTTCTAGCGCTGCGAGATTGTTGGCAAATTGCCTGTTTAGTATCACCATGTACAGTTGCAAATAAGAATTTTTTTTTCATTAAACTCAAAGAGGTGTGTTAAGATTGATTTGGCTCTTGTTGGCAGAAACTTACCCTTTTTCAGTGCAGGTGGTTGGGGGATGATCCTTTTAGGCTATGCCTTTTCAGTTTGCAATAATTCGCTTATTCTTCGGGTCTTGTTAAAGACAGGGATCAGAGGAGTGTTATGAAGGAGAACAGGAAACTATTCAGTCCGGCTTGTATCCTGATGTACGTGCTGTTAGCCACAGTGGCCTTGTTATCCGGTTGTGCAACATACGGGGAAGGAATCAAGAAATCGATGGAAAGTGTGCAAAGAGGAGATTATCAAGATGCCAAATCCTTGCTCAAGAAGAATTTAGATCCTGAAGGAGACGACCGCCTGCTTTACCATTTGGAGTTGGGTACTATCGAGTACCTGGAAGGGCAATACGAGCAGAGTGTCGATCATTTCAATACTGCGGAGGTTATAGCTGAAGACCTTTATACCACGCGTGCGGATGAAGTTTTGTCGTCCATGCTATTGAACCCTCGCCAAAGCGATTATGCTGGTCAGGCCTTCGAGAAGGTCTATATAAACTACTACAAGGCACTTAACTTTTTAAATCTTTTTGAAGACGCTCATAAGGAAGAGAAGAAAAAGGATTATTTGGAAAAGGCACGGGTGGAAGTCAGACGCCTGGACTTTAAACTGCATTCCCGGGAGATTGAACAAGGATCCTACCAGGAACTGCAGGACAAAAAACAGAAGCTGTTTGTGAAGCTCCTGGATTTGTTCAAGAAGTTGCAGGGACAGTGGGTGGACGAAGATTGGCTGGTGTTCAGGGAAGACGCTTATGCACGGTATTTTTCCGGGGTTTTGTACGAGATGAATGGAGAATACGATGACGCCAGGATTTCCTATCAAAAGTCTGCCAAACTCTATGAACAGGGCTACCGGGAACAGTACGGCCTGGATCAGAAAATGCAAGAACAAGCCTGGTTCGATACCATTAGGATGATGCGCACAACCGGGGGTTGGGGAGGTGAATGGCCTAGATTGGCAAAGGAGAAACTCTCGGAGCAAAAAAGAGACAGATTAAAGCCTTATAGTGAAAAGGATGCCCAAATAGTGATAATCCAGCATCTGGGACGTGTTCCCCAAAGGGAAGAATTGAATCTCAGGCTGAGTGCGCATCCGGAAAAGAAATCACTGGTTTTGGCCCCAATTTTAATCGGTTCCAAGCAAAAAAACCGCGATCAATTATCCTGGTTCTTTCTCTTGTATGCTGACAAGGGAGTGCTGGATATTGTCAAGAACTATGCCCTGGGAGAATTATATGGTGTGGCCAAGGGTTTTGTCAGCAAGACCATTTATTTGGGGCCGGCCTGGGATCTGGCACAATCCATCAATCTTCCCCAAACTTTGGGGCGGACCGGAATAAGGGTCACGATACCGTACTACAGGCCTTTGAGATCAAAATGGGGTGATTCCCGGGTCTTACTGGACGGCCAAAAAGGGTTTTCCCTGCTTCGAGCTGATTCTGTTGCCGAGCTGGCCCTGCAGAATCAATTACTTACTGCTGGACGGGACCTGAGAATTGCCCTTGCCAGGGCTGCACTGAAGAACATACTGGCTGCAGAAGGGGGGAAGGCCTTGGGTAAACAAACTGTTGGAAGCGAGTTGGGAGCTAAAATTTTTCAGATTTTGGGAAAGGGGATCGCATCGGCGAGCAGTGCGGCAGAGACCCGTAATTGGCTTCTGTTGCCCAGGGAAATAAGGGTGCTTAGATTGCCTGTTTCGGCTGGCCGGCACAGTGTGACTCTAAACAGTTACAAGGATTCAGGGGTGTTGCATCGGACCACAACCCGCAGTTTTGTACTGGATCCGGGAGAAATAAAGGTTTGGGTTCACAGGAGCTTGTAACTACTCTGAAGGTTATATTATAAGGGACTAGGTACGTTCAATAGCGATATAAAACTCGTAAATTCAGATGGTTAGCTTAGAATTTTTGACTGTCAAGCTTATAGGAGGTAAAAATGCGAATTTCAGCAATAATGCAAAGGATTTTGGCTGCATGTTCGATCATGATTTTATTAATAGGGGGGTTCTCCTGTGCAAGCACACAGGTGAGCCGGGTGGATTCTGATACCACGGTGGATATCTCCGATCGCTGGAACGATACTGACTCCAGGCTGGTGGCCAAAAAGATGATCTCTGACATGCTTACCTATCCTTGGGTGGAGAAATTCAAGGAAAATAATGGCGGCGAGACTCCTACCGTGATCTTGAAGCGGGTTCAGAATAAATCCCACGAGCATATCGCAGTGGACACTTTTATTAACGACTTGCGCAGGGCTGCGCTGCGTTCCGGAAAGATAGATTTTGTAGTAGGGGGACCTGCCAGGGAACAGGTCCGGGAGGAACGCAAGGATCAGGATATTCACGCCAGGGAGGATACCCGGGCTGAAATGGGACAGGAAATCGGGGCTGATTTTGCGCTTACAGGCACAATCAGTTCTATTGTGGATCAAGTGGAAGGCAAGAGAGTGACTTTCTACCAAGTGGACTTGGAGTTGGTCAATATGGAAAAGAATCGAGTAGCCTGGACTGGACAGAAGAAGATCAAGAAGGTTATGGAGAGAAGTGAGTTCGGTTTCTGGTAACTCCAGGTCTTCCCTTCTGGCTGAGCCGTCTCGCCGGTACTGTTCGAAGATTCCATGGGACCTGTGCGGTTTTTTGTATGAAAAATAGTTAATTTTTTCAAACCAGGGAGAGTTATGAATTGTTTTGCTAAATCAAACCATGTTTTGTTGAGATTTTTTTTACTGGTTTTGTGCCTCATGGTCCTATTTGCCTGCGGGGGTGGACATACCCGGGATGCATCACATGCGGACTCCTTGGATACAACTGATAAGCAGAGCGGAAAAACCCAGGAAAAAAAGGGTTCAACCCTGCCAGACTGGATAAAATCCCCTCCCAGGCAGCCAGGGGTGGTCTATGGGGTTGGATCTGCGAAAATATATACCAACGACACCTCCAATGCCCTGCAAAATGCCAAGGAGAGGTCCAGGGTGGAGCTGGTCAAAAAGCTCAGGGTAAAGGTCTCCGGAGAAACAACCGCCAGTTTCTCCCGGACCATCAAGGATGAAAAGGTGAGTAAGTTGACGCGTTCAGTGGTCAATGAGGCCAGGAGTTCAGTGGAGGAAGTGGAACTCTCCGGCATCGAGTTCATCCGCACAGAGGTGGTCAAAAGCCAGGACCAGGTTTACGTCTTGTCCAGGCTGGATACGGAAAAAGCTGCTGCAAAAATCAAGACACGTATTCAGCGTCTGGACAATAGGCTGAAAAAGTTCGACTCCACCCGGCAAAAGGCAGGCAAAAACAAGTTGCAAAGGCTTCGGGAACTCCTCCCGGTTCTGACTCTGCTTGAAAAGAGGGCTAAACTGGTTGAAAAGCTAAATATGTTGAATATCGATTCTGCAGAGCCTGCAATGCTGGATTGGCATCGTGAACTTCAAGACCGGATCTTAAATCTTTTGGAGGATATTACAATAGGCCTCAAGCCGCAGGGAAAAAGAACCGGGGATTTAAATTCCGTATTGATGCAGTCCCTATTGGAAAAAGGTGTCAATGTGAGGAATAGTGCAAACGGGGACTTGATACTGCAATACAGGACCGATATGAGGACTGTGCACAGGGATGGTACTTACTTTGTCTTTGCCGAGGGGTCAGCTTCCTTGCTGAACAGTGAGCAAGACGTGGTGGCAAAGTTCAAGGCCCGGATCAAAGGGGCATCGGTGGAGAAGGGCCTGGCCAGGGATCGCGCCCTCTCCAAGCTCGCAAATAAGTTGGGGGAGAATATAGCCAGGAGCTTGCTGCAAAAGTTGTGATTCTGTTTTCACTTTCCTGGGTCTCGCTATGGCAAAATAATAACGAACTGCCTAAAGGACATCTTTTTTCATGAATAAGAGTGTTTCATTGCAAGAATTGTTCTCCGGACTGAAAAAAGAGCGGGAAGAGTTCAAGCAAAAGTGTTTTCAAGAAGCCTGCGGAATAGCTGATGTCAGGGAATTTAGCCAAAAAATCGCTTCCCTGTTCAAAGAGGGGCTTGGTGGTACAAGCGTTGACAGGGGGAATTGGTTCTTGGCCAGGGTGGGTGGATTCGGCAGGGGAGAACTTAGTTTTCTTTCCGACCTGGATCTTTTGTTTTTGTACACCCGCTCACTTTCCAACCAAAAGAAGGATTTTATTCGGGAGTTCGTGTCCGGCCTTTGGGACAACGGTTTTGAAGTAGGGCATTCGGTGATCTCTGTAAGCGGTTTGAATGAACTCAGTAAAAAGGACTTCTCGGTTTTGACCACGAATTTGACCTCGGAATTCATATTTGGTGATACTGAATTGTACGATAGCTGGCAAACAAGATTTCTCCGGGGGATTGGTCCCAGGCAAAAGAAGCGGTTGTTGGACAGGGTGTTTGAATATAGAAATTCCCGTTATCTTGAATACGGAAACAGCATTTATATGCTGGAACCCAATATAAAAGAGGGTTTGGGCGGACTAAGGGATATACACAGTTTGAGATGGGCAGGTATATTAGCCTCTTGTTCCTCGAATTTGGAAAACATGCTGGCGGAAGGGTGGCTTAACGGCACTGAAAAACAATGGTTGCAGGATGCGGAAGACTTTTTATGGAAGGTCAGGCTGCAGTTGCATGGAATCCAGGGTAAAAAGCGGGACAAGCTGATACTCTCAGCCCAGGAGGAGATCGCAAACAGGTTGGGATTCGGGGATCAGGGAACTGAGGCGGTTTCACCGGTGGAAGGTTTCATGCGCAATTATTATAAACACTCCGCAAGAATAAGGAGGGTAACCGAATTTGTCCTGGAAAAGCTGGGTACTATTTTCGGAGAGCAATATTCAAATTCCGGTAAAAGCAGGATAGCCGGTGACTTTGTTTTCCAGGGAAAACACATAAGATTCCGTGATCCGGCTCAAACAAGGCAGGATCCGAGCCTGCTGATGCACATCTTTTGGCGGGCTGCCAGACACAAGGCGCATTTCCATCACGAGACCGGCCAAATAATCAGGGAAAATCTACAGTTTTTTGATCCCAAGCTAAGACAAGACCCGAATATTATCCAAGAGTTCTTTGATATCCTCTTGGATCCGGAAATGGCTTTTACTGTCCTCAAGACCATGTTGGAAACCGGTTTTCTGGAAGTATTCCTGCCGGAGTTTGCTCCCATCCGTTACAAGGTGCAGTACGATGTATACCATTTGTACACGGTGGACGAGCACCTGCTGCGGACTGTCAGGGAATTGCACGCGCTGCAGCAAGGGGAGTCCGAGGATGAGCCTTCCTGTAATTATTTGGATAATAGGGAACTTTTTTCCGGAATAAGCAATAAGAGGATCTTGTACCTCGCAGCCCTGATCCACGATGTGGGCAAGGGAGAGGGTAAAGGTCACGCCAGGCGCGGGGCGGAAATGGTGGTAGAGACCGGTAGACGCCTGAATTTGACTCCAGACGAAGTAGACCTGCTGGTTTTTCTGGTGGAAAACCATTTGCTATTGGCAGAAACTGCACTAAAGAGGGATTTGTCCGAGGAAAAACCTGTGGAGAACTGTGCCTTGAAGGTTGGGAATGCGGAAAACTTGTCCATGCTCTATCTGTTGACAGTAGCGGATTCCAAGGCAACCGGGGCCCAGGTTTGGAGCAGTTGGAGGAAGGCACTGATCCGGGAACTCTTTATTAAAGCCAGGAACTTTCTGGAACAGGAAGAGTGGCAAAACAGGGATATTAATCCCAAGGTGCAAGAAAAAAAAGATGTTGTCCACAAAAAGTTGGAGCCCGAAGTTGCTGCAAACAAGATTACCTCCTGGCTGGATAAGCTCTCACTCAGGTATTTGCTTAATCAAACAGCTGAAGATATTGTAGTGCACTATTTTCTGGAACAGGAACTTAAACAATCCAGTCTCAAGATAAACGTCAAGGCACTGGAGGACGAGCGCTGGGAAGTTGTGTTTGTATGCCGGGAAAAACAGAATCTTTTCGATTTTATTACTGGAGTTCTCTGGGTGAACGGTATAAATATCCTGTCTGCGGATATTTATACCCGGGATTACGGTGTGGCCCTGGATATATTGATCGTGGATCAGATCCCGGATCCTCTGAATCCCACAAGGGTTTGGGATCGCGTGGAGCGAGACCTGGAGGGGTTGCTAAACGGAGATACTTCCCTGGAAAAGTTGAAATCCAGGCATTTGGGCAGGAATCTCTTGAGAAAAAAGCTGGTGGTACCTATCGAGGACAAAGTATTGATAAATGAGCAGGCTTCTGATTTCTTTACAGTGATAGAAGTATATACCTGGGAGAGGTCCGGGGTGCTGCATGCGATTTCCAAGGTCCTGCACTCCTTTGATCTCACTATTAAATCAGCCAAGATTACCACACCCGGGGCACAAGTGGTGGATGTGTTCTATGTTACAGACCATTACGGCGGAAAGATCATCGATGAGCAGATGCACTCCAAAATAAGCAACGAATTGTTATCCACGTTAAAACAAGTTTAGACCGGAGACCCCAACCCTGAACAGTGAACTTTGAAAACAGTTGCGAAACAGGTGTGCAGCTTCCCTTTTTGGGTGTGTTAATGGAATAAATTTACCCTGAAATTGAAAGCAGCTTTACTTTACTTGTAAATTTTGTCATGAGAGATTTGTTTACAGAAAGATTTGAAAAATATTTTCTAGACTAGGAACCAGGGACGAAAAAACAAGAACAAGGCACGCACCTTGAACTCTTAATCATACAGGAGGGAGAGATGAACCCCCAAGAGGTTATACAGTACGCCAAGGACAATGGCGCGAAGATGGTGGATCTTAGGTTCTGTGACTTTCCGGGATTGTGGCAGAATTTCAGTGTCCCCATGAGCGAGTTTGACGAGGATTCCTTTGAGGACGGTTTTGGTTTCGACGGCTCCAGTATCCGGGGATGGATGCCTATAAACGCCAGTGATATGCTCGTAGTTCCGGATCCGGATACCGCTGTTATGGATCCATTTACCAAGGAGCCCACCCTTACCCTGATCGGGAATATAGTCGATCCCCTGACCAGGGAGAAATATTCTCGGGACCCCAGGTACATAGCCCAAAAAGCGGAGGAGTACTTAACCTTTACCGGGCTGGGTGACACCCCTTTTATAGGGCCGGAAGCTGAATTCTTTATCCTGGACGATATACGTTTCGATTCCGCCCCGAATTACAGCTATTATCAACTGGATTCGGTGGAAGGTATCTGGAATTCCGGTAGGCAGGAAAATCCCAACCTGGGATACAAGCCCAGGTACAAGGAGGGGTATTTCCCAGCACCACCCATGGATTCCTACCAGGACTTGCGCACGGAAATGGTGCAGGTGATGGAACAAGTGGGCATACGGGTGGAGTGTGAACACCACGAGGTGGCTACTGCCGGCCAGGCGGAGATAGATATGCGCTTTTCCCCCCTGGTGAGTATGGGGGACAGGCTGATGTGGTTCAAGTACATAATCAAGAACGTGTCCAGCAGGAACCAAAAGACAGCTACCTTTATGCCCAAGCCTATATTCGGGGACAATGGCTCCGGGATGCATATACATCTTAGCCTGTGGAAAGATGGAACTCCCCTGTTTGCAGGAGACAGGTATGCCGGTCTGAGCGATATGGCCATGCATGCTTTGGGAGGAATATTAAAGCACTCCAAGGCATTATGTGCCCTGACCAATCCCACGACCAATTCCTACAAAAGGCTGGTGCCGGGATACGAGGCCCCGGTGAACCTTGCCTATTCCAGTCAGAACAGGAGTGCCGGACTGCGTATACCCATGTTCTCCACGTCTCCCAAGGCCAAGCGTTTGGAGGTCAGGTATCCTGATCCCTCTTGCAACGGATATATGGCTTTCAGCGCCATACTAATGGCAGCGGTGGATGGTATAGAAAACCGGATCGATCCGGGCGAAGCCCTGGACAAGGATATCTATTCCCTGGGCCCGGAAGAACTGAAGGATGTGCCCTCCACACCCTCTTCCCTGGAAGAGGCCCTGGATGAGCTGGAAAAGGATTACTCCTTTCTCCTGAAAGGGGATGTGTTTACCGAGGACGTGGTAGAGGCATGGCTGAAATACAAGAGGGAGAACGAAGTGGATCCCATCCGGCTTAGGCCGCATCCGTACGAGTTCATGCTCTACTACGATATTTAATTTTATAAGTTCCAAAAGTCATAATATCTGCTTTAGTTCGCAATTTTTGGGGAGTTTTGTTTGGAAAGGACTATGCCACGTTATGTTGTTAGCAACTAAAGCTTGTATAATCAACTTTGATGTAAGTTGAGTTTAATGACCCTTAAAATATAAATAGAAGATATATGACAACAAACACTTTCATAATGTTTTATATAGCTTTAACTATTTTGGAGTGTACATGGCCCAGGAAAACCCATCAGCCCGAGATGCTGAAAACTTAGCCATTTCCCCGGAACATTCACTCTTCACCAATGCTCCCATAGGCATCGTCAATACCACTCCCGAGGGTCGCCTCCTTTCAGCCAACCCTGCCATGGCCAGGATGTTCGGCTATGATTCACCGGATGAACTGATTGATTCTGTAAATGGCACTACCATTCAGTTGTATGCCGACCCATCTGACAGAGAAGAGCTAATGCGTCTTGTGAGAGAAAACCGGGAAGTGATCAACTACGAGTGCAGAGGTGTTCGCCGGGATGGATCCACGATCTGGACCTCCTTAAATGTAAGCGTGGTACAGGACAAGAATGGCAAGATTATCCATTTCCAGAGTTTTATCACTGACATTACCGAAAGCAGGCAACTGGAGGAAGAACTCAAGGACATGCATCTATTTTTGGGATCAACTCTGGATTGCCTTTCCTATCATATTGCAGTTTTGGACCCCCGGGGCGAAATTCTCCTGGTTAACCGTTCCTGGCGAGAGTATGCAGAAAAGAGTGGCATTACTGCGCAGTCTGTTTCTGAAGGCATCAACTATCTTGCCGTATGCTACAGTGTTACGGGAGAAGATTCAGAAGAGGCCGCCTCCTTTGTCGAAGGGATCCGTAAGGTCATATCAGGAGAAAGCGATTCCTTCAGCATGGAATATTTTTGCAATCAACCGGACAAAAAGGAATGGTTCGTGGGCAGAGTGACAACATTTCCAGAAGCACCACCTAGACGAGTGGTGGTGAGCCACGAAGACATCACAGAACGTAAGCAAGCGGAAATGCATGTACAGCGGCATGCTGAACGCTTGTCCGAAATCAATGAATATCTGCTCGATTTAGGTATTGATTCTGAGGCCAATATTCAGCATCTCACTACTCTTTGCGGCAGAATGCTGGGGGGCAGCTGTGCAATCTACAACCAACTGGATTCCGGTTCGCTCCGGTCCTTGGGTCAATGGCAAACACCTTCTGATTACATCTCTGAGGATAGTCCGGAAGGACACATATGTTATGACGTCATTCTAAGGAAAGTGGACGAGGTCCTTGTAGTGAAAAACCTTGAAGAGACCAAATACGCCTGGACCGATCCCTATGTGATTCAATACGGGTTTCAAACCTATATGGGACATCCGGTTAAATGCGGCGGAGAAGTAATTGGCTCAATCTGTGCATTGTTCCAGTCAGATATAGATCCGGGTGAGGAGGATAAGCGCGTCCTTAGCATTATCGCCGTGGCTATTGGTCAGCAGGAAGAACGTATGGCTGTGGAAAGAGAGTTTACCAGGGCCAAAGAGGAAGCTGATAAAGCCAATCAGGCCAAGTCCGAGTTCCTGGCCAATATGAGCCATGAGATCCGCACTCCCATGAGCGGGGTTGTCGGTATGGCGGGGCTGCTCCTGGATACGGAGTTAACACCTGAGCAACGAGGTTATGCACAGTCCATCCAGTCCAGCGGGGAAAGCTTGCAGGCCTTGATTAACGATATCCTGGACTTCTCCAAGATCGAAGCCGGCCATTTGGAACTGGAAAACCTGGATTTCAACCTGTCCCATCTCTTGGAGGATTTCTCCGTGTCCATGGCATTACGGACAGAGGAAAAAGGATTGGAATTTATTTGTTTTCCCGACCCGGATGTGCCGGAATTGTTACAGGGCGACCCCAACCGTGTTCGCCAGGTTCTGCTCAATCTCGTAGGTAACGCTATTAAGTTCACCGAAGCCGGGGAAATCGATGTGCGGGCCAGCTTGGTTTCCCAAGGCGAGACCCAGGCCAGGATATGCTTTTCCGTTCGGGATACAGGGTCCGGTATTTCGCAAGAGCAGC
>Ga0207414_1000370_pt1 | contig 20622 bp, 27 predicted proteins | sample PonA231FremontCA_2_FD_187269 | JGI IMG/M metagenome (GOLD analysis project Ga0207414, IMG submission 187269) | Marine sediment microbial community from Fremont, CA, USA - Pond A23 Sediment 1 (SPAdes) | ecosystem: Environmental > Aquatic > Marine > Unclassified | place: USA: Fremont, California...
CGGAAGGTGAGCGAGGAGTCGTACGTGTCTCGCGCGTACATCAGCGCGTCGAGGACGGTCATCCCCTTCGAGAACGGGACGTGGAAGGTGTCGAACCGCGGTTCCTGTTTCTCCTCGACCTCCGGGTCGTATCGGAACACCCGCAGCTCCACGGTGTCCTCGTCGGACGCCGCCCGCTCGGCCTTTTCGGTCTGGCGCTGCTCGCGACGCTCGGCCGCCCGGCGCTGCTTCTCCGAACGGCGCTCGTCGCCCTTTGAGACGGGTTCGGCTGCCTCGGCCTCGGTCGATTCCTCGGTCTGTTGCGGACGTTGCGTGCTCATCGTCTTCAGTAGAGTCCGATTCCCGCCCACGCGTTCGCGGTGCGGATTCCCTGCACGAGCAACACGACGCTCGCGGCGACGAGCGTCCACTTGATCGCGGTGCGTTTCCGCCCGGTGACACCCTGGTTTATCAGGGCGTTGTACACGCCGTTGACCCCGTGGAGCGTCGCCGTCACGAGAAACAGGATCATCAGCGAGTAGTAGCTCAGGTTCTCCATCCGGGCGGAGCTGGCGAGGAACGACACCTCGTCCGCGTGGTGGACGAAGTGGAGCAGAAAGAAGTGAAACGCCAACACGACGAGCAGAAACACCGCCGTGATCCGCTGGAGCAGCCACGCCGTGCCGCCCTCCCGGAACGAGGAGTACCGCCGCGCCATCTCAGAACGCCCCCGCGATGAACGTCGGCACCGACGCGACGGTTATCGCGCCGGTCAAGATTAGCGACGCGTAGAAGCTTCGGTCCTGTGCGCCAAGCCCGATCCCGAGGTCGACGAGGAGCAGCCGAGCGCCGTTGAGCATGTGGAACACGGCGACGGCCAACAGGCCGACCTCGAGGATCCGGACCAAGAGGAGTTCCTCGAGCGAGACGATCGTTTGGGTGTACACGTCGCCGCCCGCGGCGATGGTCGCCTCGCTCGCACCGGCCGCCGGGATTGCGGTGCTCAGGACGGCGATGTGGGTGAACAGGTACCCGATGAGCACCCAGCCCGTGAACTTGTGGAAGATCCAAGCCCACATCCCCGCCTCGAACTCCCGCCAACGGCTGAAGTCCTCGATGAGGCCTCGCTCATACGACTGGCTCATGTGATCGTCTGTGATCTGCGGTCGTATAGTAGTTACTACCACGGCGGGACTCTCGCCCGCGTTCTCACGCTTCGGGACCGTGTCGCGGGCCGTCTCGGGTGTCGTCGGGCCGACCCGCGCTGCGTCGTCCGGTTCCGTGCCGCGCCGTGTCACACCGCCGGCGCTGACAGAAGTCTTTTACCCGCAAGACACGCCTGTACGATTGCAATGGCGAAAGGCGAAGTCGATTTCTTCAACGACACTGGCGGCTACGGTTTCATCGATACTGACGAGGCGGACGAGGACGTGTTCTTCCACATGGAAGATGTCGGCGGTCCGGACCTCGAAGAAGGGCAGGAGGTCGAGTTCGACATCGAGGAGGCCGACAAAGGCCCCCGCGCGTCGAACGTCACCCGACTGTAATCGGCGACGACACCCGAGGCGAACAGGCTTTTTTGACCGCTCTACCGGTGAGCGAACGCGCCGTTCAGCGACGTGAATCGGACAGCCCCGGGACTGTCGACCGGATTCGAGCGGTCGCCGAGCGCCCCTCTCCGCTGCCCCGTCGCGTGAGAATCGCTCGCGCCCCGTGTCGCAAAGAACAACCGTTAAAAGTCGGCGACGGTTCCGGATCGACATGGCAGGAACTATCGAAGCGCTCGTCCCCGGCGGGCAGGCCGACCCCGGTCCGCCGCTCGGCCCGGAGCTCGGACCGACCCCGGTGGACGTACAGGACGTCGTCGCGCGCATCAACGACGAGACCGCCGCGTTCGACGGCATGGAAGTGCCCGTCACCGTCGACTACGACGACGACGGCTCCTTCGAGATCGAGGTCGGCGTGCCGCCGACCGCAGAGCTCGTCAAAGACGAGGCGGGCTTCGAGACCGGCTCCGGCGAGCCGCACGAGAACTTCGTCGCCGACATGTCCGTCGAGCAGGTGAAGACGGTCGCCGAACAGAAGTCGAGCGACCTGCTCGCGTACGACACCAAAAACGCCGCAAAGGAGGTCGGCGGCACCTGCGCCACCCTCGGTGTCACCATCGACGGCGAGGACGCCCGGACGTTCGACGACCGCGTCGACGCCGGCGAGTACGACGACGTCCTCGGCGCGTAACCCCGCCGTTTTCGCAGTGATCTCGAGGGCGAATGCCCACGAGTTTACCCGCGGGTTCCTGACGGCCCGCCGACGGACTCGCTTTCTTCGAGCAGCTCACGGCCGCGCTCGGTCAGCAGATAGCTCGCCGGCGTTCCGTCGGCTCCCGCCCCGCAGGCGTCGGCCATCGGGCAGCCGCTACAGGCCGCCGAGTCACAGTCGATCGCGCGGAGGTACCCCTCGCGGACCATCGAGTCGAGCATCCCGTCGACGGCGTCCTCGCGGGTGTCCAGCCGGTCGGCGATCGCCGAGGCCGGCACGTTTCGCGTGACTAACGCGAGGACGCGGCGGTAGGTGCTCACGGCGCGACCGCCTCGCGAAGCCGGTCGGCGGCGCTGACTCCGTCGAGATGGCGGACGGCGGGAAGCGTGAACGGCACGGCGAGAAGCGCCGGGACGTACGGCGGGGCGAGCGCGCCGAGCACCGCTCCCGGAGGGGCGACCCACGCCTCCGCGCCGCCCGGCACGGCTCCGAGCACCGCGGTCACCGTCAGAGTGCCGGCCGTGATCCAGAGCATCCCACCGGCGAGGACGAGGACCGCCCGCTCGCGCACGAGGGAGACGTCGGCGAAGACGGCGTGAACGTACAGCCCGCCGGCGGCGGTCACGATGAGCCCTCGCCAGAGGGCGTCGGTACCGCCCACCGAGGCCGGCCCGACCGTCCGGTCGACGCCGAGGACGCCGACGACGAGTTCGGCCCCGCCGCCGAGGAGGAGACCGACGCCGACGACGACCCAGTAGAGCCGTTCGACCCGCATCTACGCCACCCCCGCGACGATCCCGCCGAGACGGAACAGTCCGCCCCAGACGAACAGCGCGGCCACGAGCGTGACGAGGCTCCCGACGAGGACGCGTCCGATCCCGCCGCTTCTGTGGCCTTGCTTCAACAGCATGGCGAACGTCGCCACGCAGGGGAAGTAGATGCTGATCAGTATCACCGACATCACCGTCTCGTACGGGGTGAGCCCGACGGCGCTCAGCTGGGCGACTGCGAGGTCTTTCCGCATGAAGCCGGCGACGAGCGCGGGAACCGTCTCCGCCGGCACGCCGAACCAACCGGTCAAGATCGGCTGGACCGCCGCGGCGATCGCGCCCATCAACTCGGTCACGTAGAGTACGTTGATCACGCCGACGCCGAGGAGGACGAACGGCAGGCCGGTGGTGAGAAACCCGCGGGTGCGCATCGCGAGCTTCCGGCCAAGCTGCCGCGGCCGCGGCCAGCGTAGCGGGGGAACGTCGACGATGAACTCCGGCGTCGAACCGCCGACGAGCCTGTTGAGGACCGCGCCGAACACGAAGAAACCGGCGACAAGGTACAGAAGGATGTACCCCGTGTACTGCGGGATCAACGAGAGCATCACGCCGATCTGGGCGCCACAGGGGATAAACACCGACAGCAGGGTCATCGTGATGAACCGCTGTTTCTCGCCTTCGAGCGACCGGGTGGCCTCGACGCCCGGCACGTTACACCCGAAGGAGAGAACCACCGGTACGACCGCGAAGCCGTGCAGACCGATCCGGTGGAAGAACGTGTCGAGCAGGACGGCCAGCCGCGGGATATACCCCGAGTCTTCGAGCACCGAGAGGACGGCGTACAACGCGATCAACGCGGGCACGACGACCCCGACGGCGACGAACAGGCCGCTCGTGAGCATCCCGAAGGCCTCGAAGCTGTTGGTCGCCGCCGGGTCACCGACGAGGATGAAGTACAGCCAGGTGCCCTCGAACGGGAACGTCGTCTGGAGCCAGGGCAACCAGTACTCGTCGAAAAGCGGTACGAAGAATCCGTCGGTGAAGAAGCCGGCGACGGCACCGAAGATCCCCCAGATACCGTAGAGGACGGCGACGGCGAACGGAAACCCGGTCCACGGCGAGATCATCAGCTGTCCGACCTCGTCGGCGATCGAGGCCTCGCCGGTTTCGTATTCGACCGTCTGGTCCGTGATCTCGTCGACGAGGTCCCACCGCGTCGTCGGGTCGAGTTCCGATTCCATGCGTTACGACGAATTTCGGACGCGCGTCTGTACGTTCTCGATCGACGGCGACCGGGCCTCGTGGATCCGCCGCTTGAGGGTCTCGACGCCGCGTCCCTTCGTGGCGACGGTCGGGACGACCGGCACGTCGAGCAGCGCCTCGACCCGCTCGGTGTCGATGTCGATCCCCTTGCGGCGCGCCTGATCCCACATGTTGATCGCCACGACGAGCTCGAACTCGCGTTCGACGAGTTCGAGCACCACGTTGAGCCCGCGCTCGAACCGCGTCGCGTCGATCACTCCGACGACGAGCGCGTTCTCGGCGTCGTCGAGCAGCTCGACCGTCACCGCCTCGGCGCGGTCGCGGGGATCGAGCGAGAAGGTTCCCGGCGTGTCGACGACCGAAACGGTGTCGCCGTCGACGACGAACTCCCCTTCCGCGTAGCTGACGGTCGTTCCGGGGTAGTTCGACTCGACCGCGGTCGCGTCCGCGAGGCGATTGAACAGGACGCTTTTGCCGACGTTCGGATGCCCGACGAGAAGCGCCTGTGACGGGCCGGCCATCACTCGGTCGAGAGCTCGATGCCCCGCGCGCACTGTCGGCTGATCGACGTCACCGACCGGTTGACCGCGACGACAAGCGGTCCGCGGAACGGCTGTTTCGACCGGAGTTCGAGTTCGCGTCCCGGCCGGATACCCATCGCCAGCGCGCGGTCGTGAACGCGCCCGTCGACGCGCTCGATGGTGCCCGTCTGCCCGCGTTCGAGCGCGGCCGCGTGCGTTCGTTCCGCGGTTGGTTTATCCGTAGTCGGTTCGTCGGCGGTCGGCTCGTCGGCGGTCTGCCGCGGATCGGCCGCGGCGATCAGCGTGGTGAACATTCGTGTGTTCCCCTTGCTGCGCCGGTTTTTTCGGCCCACCTAAAAACCTATGGCCGCCTTCCCACGTTCGGATATCGCGGTCACGCCACCCCGCATTCCGGCAAAAACACTTTGAGTTCGAACCGCAGAGACACGGGTATGTGGAACGGTTCGCGCGAACGCGCGACGAGGGAACGGCGGTCGCTCCGCAGCGACCAGACGAGGCTGTACCGATGACCGAACCCGAGGTTCAGGTCACGCCGAGCCGCGGGCGGTACCTCTGTGGTATCCTCTACGAGACGCTCGGGTCGTCCGGGCCCATCCAGACCGGCGCCTTAGCGACGCGGCTCGCGGTCAGCCGGGCGAGCGTGACCGAGGCGATGGCGGAGTTCGACGACCGCGGACTCGTCGCCTACGAACCGTATCGCGGGGCAGAGCTGACCGAACGCGGGGAAACCGCAGCCAGGCGGCTCTTCTGGCGGCAGTGTGCGGTCAAGCGGTTCTTCGAACGGACGGTCGCGGCGTCGGTCGCGACCGACAGCGCCTACCGGATCGGGTTCTCGCTGTCGACGGAGACGGTTCGGGCGATAAGCGAGTACGTCGACCAGCCGTGTGACGGACGGTGCGAGGCGACGACGCGGGACGAGTTCGACATAGCTGTCCCGGCGCGCCCGTCCGACTGCGATTAATCGCGGGACGCCGGGTCGTCCGTCGGCGGAGTGAGACGGGCCACCGCGTCGTCGATCTCGACCTGTTTCGTGCCGGTGTTGTCGTCGATCGTCACCAGCTGCGGGTCGCTCGTGTCGAGCCGGACCCGGCACGAACACGACTCACTCGACAGGCTGTCGAGGACCTCCCCGGCGTCGACCTCGACGCGTCCGGCGTGTTCGGCCTGTGAAACGTCGCTGACGTTCGTACTCGGATCCTCGTACCCGGTCCCGGATATCATCTCGAAGGCGCGGCACGCGTCCGGGTGCTCTTCGACGAGGTCTCGGAGCGTCTCCGCGGGGAACGTGCCGACGTGGTTCCCCTCTCGACGTGCCGTCTCCGAGACGGGGTACGTGTCCGTGCCACCGGTTCCACGGATGGTGTCTCGGACGTCGTCGACGACTCCCATATTGGGCGTCCATTGTAGATTCTACATATTAATTGTTTTGCTCCCGTGGCCCGTCTCCGGCTCGCCGCGTGACTCTTCTTTGTCGAGTCGAAGGTCGGGTAGTGGACGACACGCCGAGACGCGAGCTGCCGGTGAGCCCGACGATACACGTCGAGTCGTTCGCGACGCACTACACCCTGACCTGGAAGGCCGGCCCGCTGTCGCGGTTTCTCGCCGCCGTGCGCGACTGCGAAGCCGTCCCGGCGAACGCGTCTGCGGTCGTCGACGCGACCGACGCGGCCGGCCGGCAGCGGGTCGACGCCGCCGCGCTGACCGCCGACGCGACGGTGCGATACATCCGCGTCGAGCCGTCGGCCGAGTGGACCCTCTCGTGGGAACGCCGCACGTCGCCGACGGTCTCGGTCAGCGGGACGCCGGACGCGGCCGTCTGTCGGACGCTCCACCGCTCGACGACCGCGTGCGACGGCTGGCCGGCGGCGGCCGTCGACGGCCTCGACGCGCTCGTCGAGTCGACGCGGTGACCGGAGGCTCGCCCCCCGACCGCCGAGCCGCGCTCCGAGTTCTCGACAGCGGTCGGCGTCGACCCGGTTCAGCGACAAGAAATGTCCGCCGCTACTCGTCGTCGCCGCCGTCGGTGAGAATCTCCACGTCCTCCGCCGGCTCCTGCTCGGGCAGCGACGGCTCCTCGTCTCGGTTCTCCTCCGTGTCTCGTGACCAGTCGCCGTTCGCAATGTGGTGGCACATGGTGCGTGTTACCACAGCAAGTTCTAACGGTTAAACTCCACGGCCGATCCGCCCTGGATCCGCCGCGACAGGCCGCACACCTCTGCGACGACCGTCTGTTCCGGCTGCGTCACAACGTATTAGTCGCCGTCGGTCGAAACCACGCGTATGAGTCTCACGAAACACGTGCTCAACGGCGTCATCTCGCTCGCGATCAGCGTTGCCGCGACCGCCGCGATGCGGTCCGACGACGGCAGCTACACCGCCGGTGACCTCCTCGTCGCGGTCGGTCTCTCGGCGTTTCTCTCCGGGGCGTTCACGAGCTACTTCGCGTCGAAGTGATCGGCCGCGATACGAACCCTTATCAGCGGCGATCGCTTATAAATAACACAGTGAAAGCGACGACGGCTTCCCCGTCTCGAACCCCTCCACCGTTCCCTTTCCGCGGGTCCGATAGATGAGTCTCCGACGCCGACTCCGCGGGCTCTTCAAGAGCCAGTCGGAGCTCGACCTCACCGACGGCCCGATCCCGCAGTCGCTGTTTTTCCTCTCGGTTCCCATCGTCGTCACGAACCTGCTACAGGTGGGGTACAACCTGGCCGACACCTTCTGGTTGGGGCGGTACAGCACCGAGGCCCTCGCGGCGATCAGCCTCGGTTTCCCGCTCGTCTACCTGTTCATCTCGCTCGGGCTCGGCCTGACCGTCGCCGGCAGCGTTCTCGTCGCCCAACACACCGGTGCTGAACAGCCTGACCGGGCCGAGTACGCCGCCTCACAGGCGGTGGCTCTCACCCTGCTCGCCGGCGTCGCGCTCGGGGCGGTCGGCTACGGGCTCGTCGCCGAGCTGCTCCAGGTGTTCGGTGCGGAGCCGACGGTGCTCACCCTGGCGACCGAGTACATGGAGGTTATCAGCCTCGGACTCCCGTTTTTGTTCGGGTTCACGGTGTTTATCGCGCTGATGCGCGGTGCCGGCGACACCGTCACTCCCATGCTTGTCATGCTCGGCACCGTCGTGCTCAACGTCGCTCTCGACCCGCTCCTCATCTTCGGCGTCGGACCGTTCCCCGAGCTCGGCGTCGAGGGGGCCGCCGTTGCGACCGTGTTCGCCCGCGGGTCTGCGATGGTCGTCGGCGTCTGGCTCATGCTCCGGGGGGCCCACGGGATCCGGATCCGCCCGCGACAGATGGTCCCCGACCTCGCGTTCACCCGCAGGCTCCTCCGGATCGGCGTCCCGGCGTCGGTCGAAAACACCGGGCGCGCCCTCTCGATCAACGCCGTGCTGGTCATCGTCACGATGTTCTCGACGTCCGTCGTCGCCGGGTTCGGCGTCGGGATCCGCGTCTTCTCGATGATCTTTATGCCCGCGATCGCCGTCGACCGCGGCGTCGAGGCGATGACCGGGCAGAACATCGGCGCGGGCAGACACGATCGGGTCGTCGCCACGAACCGGTTCGCCGCGAAAACGTCGTTCCTCCTGTTTTCGGCGGTCGGGGTCGTCACCTTCGCGTTCGCGCCGGCTATCGTCGGCGTCTTCGACGACTCGCCGGCGGTCGTCGCCGAAGGAGCCTCGTTTCTCCGGTGGGTCGCTCCGACGTTCGGGTTCATCGGAGTCGTCCGGGCGTACAGCGGCGGGTTTCGCGGTGCCGGAAAGACGCTCACAGCCGCGGTGATCGCCGTGGTCCTCTTCGGGTTCGTCCGGCTCCCGATCGCGTACGTCGCCTCTCGGGGGCTCGTTCCGATAGACGGCTGGTTCTTCGGTGCGCCCTCGCCGACGGGCATCTGGTTCGCGTTCGCCGTTTCGAGCGTGATCGCCGCCGTCGTGGCGATGGGGTGGTTCGAGAGCGGCGGCTGGCGCGGCGGCGACCGCACCGAACCGGAGTCCGGCCCGTCGAGCCGAGACGCCGGCGACGACGAGCGGGACGCGCCGGTCGCCGGAAGCGACTGACCCGCCCGAGTCGTCGCCCGTCGGCGCGAAGCGAAATTCCATAACCCGCAGCGAGAGGCGCTGAACGGTCGGATACCGCCCAAACGCAATCGTCAGATATTACCAGGTCGAAGCACTGTAGATCGGTAATGGACTTCTCCCAGATCGGCGGCGAAACGGCGAGCAGACGAGCGGCGCTCTCTGCGATCGGTGCCGGTGTCGCGGGACTGAGCGGCTGTCTCGGCGGCGGGGACGGAGGCGACGGCGGGGACGGAGGCGACGGCGGGGACGGAGGCGACGGCGGGGACGGAGCGACGGCGGGGTCGCCCGACTCGTCGGCCCCGTTCCGGAACCAGACGCTGCGCGTCTCGACGTGGAGCGGGGCGAACGCGACCGTGTTCCAAGAGGAGATCAAGCCGGCGTACGAGGAAGCGACCGGCGGAACGGTCGAGATCGTGCCCGGGTGGTCGGAGATTCTCGCGAAGATCCGCGCCGCGCCGGCCGACGACCCGCCGTACGACCTGACGGTGACCGGCGACCGGCAGCACTACCTCGGCCTCCAGTCGGACCTCTGGGAGCCGATCGACGTGACCGGCCTCGACAACGCGGCGCGGATCAAAGAGCCGCTGCTCCGGGAGGACCCGATCTCGGTCCCGGTCGCGTACGGCGTCATGTGTCACGCGTACGATGAGTCCGCCGTCGAGGAGACGCCGGGCCCGTGGGCCGATCTCCTCACCACCGACGAGGACGTCGCGCTGCCGGGCGCGTACTGGTCGAACTCGATGCAGATGGCCGCGATCGCCTCCGACGAGATGCCGTTCGACGAGGAGCTCTACGGTCCGGACGGCCACGACGCGATCTTCGAGACGCTCCGGACCATCGACGCAGACAAGTACTACACCGGCGCGCAGGACCTGTGGACGGCGATCCAGGAGGGCGTGGCGACCACGGGACAGTACTTCTTCGCGTACTCACAGAAGAAGTCCGAGACCTCGGACATGCAGATCGGGATCAACGTCCCGACCGAGACGACGGGGTACATCGACGACTACCACGCCGTCCGCGGCACGGACCGGCTCGACATGGCGACCGACTTCCTCGATTTCCTGTTAACGCCGGAGATACAGGAGACGTACGCTGAGTCGTTCAACATGGGGATGGCGACGACGGACGTCGAGTACCCCGACGCGACGAGCGAGAGCGTCCCGCTGACGCCGGCGGAGCTTGAGGACGTGTCGTTCCTCGAGTGGTCCGACCTCGCGGAGTACTCCGAGACGCTCACGGAGCGGTTCAACGCGCTCAAAAGCGAATGAGTCTCCTCGAGTTGACCGGGCTGGTGAAACGCTACGGCGACCTCACGGCCGTCGACGGGCTCGACCTGACCGTCGAGCGCGGCGAACTCGTGTGTCTGCTCGGGCCGTCCGGCTGCGGGAAGTCGACGACGCTCCGCATGATCGCGGGGTTCGAGACGCCCGACGAGGGGACGGTGACGCTCGCGGTCGACGGCGACGCGACGGACGTGACGGACCGACCGCCGAACGAGCGCGGCACGTCGATGGTGTTTCAAGACTGGGCGCTGTTCCCGAACAAGACCGTCGCCGAGAACGTCGCCTTCGGCCCGAAGATGCACGGGGTAAACCGCGAGCAGCGGCGCGCAACGGCGCGCGAGATGCTGGAGGTCGTCGAGATGGGAGACCACGCGGACGACGACCCGACGGCGCTTTCGGGCGGTCAGAAACAGCGGGTCGCGCTGGCCCGGTCGCTCGCGCTCGACCCGGAGCTACTGCTTTTAGACGAGCCGCTGAGCAACCTCGACCGACGGCTCCGCGAGACGATGCAGCTTGAGCTGAAGTCGATCCACGAGCGGCTCGACACCACGATGGTGTACGTGACACACGACCAAGACGAGGCGTTCACGCTCGCGGACCGGATCGCCGTCGTCGACGACGGGCGTGTCCGTCAGGTCGGCGCTCCGGAGACGGTGTACACGGACCCGGACGCGCTGTTCGTCGAGTCGTTCCTCGGGACGTCGAACTTCGTGGACGCCCGCGTGACCGCGACCGACGGGGACCGCGCGACCGTCGCGTTTCCGTTCGACGCGCGGCTCCGGGTGCCCGGGGGAAACGCGGTGTCGCCCGGCGACACCGTCACGGCGTCGCTCCGGCCGGAACGGCTCTCGGTCGCGGTCGAGACCGTTCGCGCAGACGGCGCGACGCGGTCCCGCGGGGGGCTCCGCTTCGAGGCGACCGTCGCGTCCCGGCTCCACCGCGGCTCCCGGTACCGCTACGAGCTGACGGCCGGTGACACGTCGCTCGTGACCCACCGGCGGATCGCCGACCGGCTCGACGTCGAGCCCGGCGACGGGGTCACGGTGCGGTGTGACGCCGCGGACGTCACGCTGTTCGACGCCGACGGGAGGCGGATACGGTGAGCGCGGTCGCCCGCACGCGGGCCGTCGTCGTCGACCGCCCGGCGGCGGCGCTCGTCGTCCCGCTTTTGCTCTTCGACCTGCTCGCGTTCGTCGTCCCGTTCGGGTTTCTGCTCCGTATCAGCCTCTCGGACCGGCTGCCAGCGCAGGCGTACGCCGAGGGGACGTGGTCGACGGCGGGATACCGGTATCTCCTCGACCCGTCGAACACGCTGTTGTCCGTCCTGGGGTTCACGCTCGCGTTCGCGGTCGTCGTCACGGCGCTTTCGGTCCTGATCGCGACGCTGTACGCCCACGCCATGTGGCGGGCCGACGGCGCGGTCCGAGCGGTTCTCATCGCCGGGGCGCTGGTGTCGATGTTCACCGCGATCGTCGTGAAGCTGTTCGCCGCGATACTCGTGTTCTCCCCGCAGGGAGCGTTCAACACCGCCCTCGTCGGGAGCGGGCTGCTCTCCGAGCCGCTCCGGCTCGTGAACAACGCGCCGGGGGCTGTCATCGGGCAGCTGTACATCGTCGTCCCGTACTCGATTCTCGCGGTGTACTCGGTGCTCTCGACCGTCGACGAGTCGCTCATCGAGGCGGCGCGGGACCTCGGGGCCGGCGGGCCGCGGGCGTTCCGCGAGGTCGTCGTCCCGCACGCCGTGCCGGGCATGCTCGTCGCCGGCGTGATCAGCTTCACGTGGAGCGTCGGCTCGTACGCCGCCCCGCTGCTTTTGGGGTCCGGAAGCGAGCGGACGGCCGGGATCGCCGTCTCGGACCTCCTGCTTCGGCAGTTCGACTGGCCGGCCGCGGCGGCGCTCGCGGTCGTCGTCACGCTGTCGGTCGTCGCCGTGCTCGTCGCGACTCGCATCGCGCTGGGCCGATCGGGGGTGAGCTCGGGTGGTCGGTGACCGGGCCGCGACGGCCGCGTTCCGGCTGGCGTACGCCGCCGTCTTCGCGTTCCTGCTCGCGCCGGTCGTCGTCGTCGTCGCGACCTCCGTGTCGGCGAGCAGCGCCGTGGCGTTCCCGCCGGACGGGCTCTCGACCCGCTGGTACGCGGCCCTGTTCGCGAGCGACCGGTGGCTCCGCGCGATCCGGAACAGCCTCGTCGTGGCCGCCGGGACGACTCTCCTCTCGACGACGCTCGGCGTGCTCGGCGCGCTCGGGACCCGCCGGATCGACGGGCGGGCCGCCGACGTCGTCGCCGGGCTCGCGGTCCTCCCGCTTCTGGTGCCGGGCGTCGTCCTCGGCGTGGCGCTTTTGGTGTTTTTCAGCGAACTGGGCCGACAACAGGAGCTGTGGACGATCGTCGCCGCGCACTCGCTGTGGGCGACGCCGCTCACGTACTCCGTGATGCGGGCGACGTTCACCCGGTACGACTGGCGGCTCAGGGACGCGGCGCTCGATCTGGGGGCGACCCGCGTCCGCGCGTTCCGCGAGGTCGTCGCCCCGAACGTGACGGCCGGGCTGGTCGCCGCGGCGCTTATCGCCTTCGTCGTCAGCCTCCAGGAGTTCGTGATGACGCTGTTTCTCTCCGGCCGCGGCACGCGGACCGTTCCGGTCGTCGCGTGGAACTCGCTCCGGAACTCCCTCGACCCGCTCGTGAGCGTCACCTCGACGCTGCTCGTCGCGGCCGTGGTGGTGGTCGTCGCCGCCGTCGGCGTCGCCGTCGGGCTGGACCGCGCCGCGAGAGACGCGTGACCGCGGCGGCCGCCGGAGCCGGATCAGGACCGGTCGCGGACGCGGTCGCTGGTGTCGACGCTGATCTGGAGCTTGTCCGTGCCGCGGATCCAGTCGAGGTACCCGTCGAGCCGGTCGGCGGTCCGCAGCGCCTCGATCGTGTCGTACTCGGCCCGGAGCTCCGCGTTCGTGAACGTCGCGTGGATCTGGTCGTGACAGGGGCGACAGAGCCACACCGTCGGACTCGTCTCACGCTCCTCCGGGCGGAGGTGGTGCTCCTGTATCACCTGCGGGTCCGGGATCCGCTCGTCGGGAACGACCCGGCGACAGAGGGCACACGTCGTCGGCACGGCCGGACGTGCGCCCGCCGCGACAATAACTCCTCGGCGCGCGACCGGTCGCCGGGAGGTCCTCCGCGCTCCCCGGAGTCAGGTACAAGTCGCTCGCGGCCGGCTGTCCGGTATGGGACAGCGCGCGCTCGACGGGACCGACCTGTCTAAACTCCGGCGGCGATACCGGCGGCTCACGACGGAGGCGCTCCCGCGGGCCGCGACCGAGCGCGACGGCTGGCCGGTCGACCGCGACCACTGTTTCGCCCGGATCGTCCTCGACGACGTCTTCGGCGACGTCTGGTACGACCACGTCGACGGGCGGCCGGCGTACGAACACCTCTCGCCGACGGAGCTGCGCGCGGCGGTCGAGACCGCAGAGCGGCTGCTCGACGAGGGGAGACCGCTCGTCGACGAGCTGAACCGAGCCTCGCTCCGGCGGCGCGGCGACACGGACCGCTGACCCGCGGGCCCCGGGTCGTCGCCACGTCCGCCTCCCTCGCGCCGTTCAGTTCGCGCTTCGCCCCGGCGCGGACGGCCCGTAGAACTGCCCGTGGAACCCGTACGGGAGCCGGTGCGGAAGGCGGGCCCGGCCCAGTTCGCGTAAGCTCCCGGCGTCCAGACAGACGAGGTCGGACCGGTCCGCGCCGGGATCTAACACCACAGACAGCAGGACGCCGTCGTCCTCGGCGGTCTGGTTCGGTGCCGGCACGAACAGGGCCTCTCCCGGGTGAGTCCCCGACTCTCGCCACCGACGGACCGTGCCGGCCTCCACGTCGACTTTCGTCACGTCGGTCGGGAGACTCGAATCCCCGTCGGTCTCGACGAGGTAGACGTAGCGGTGGCGCTCGCCGTTGACCGACCGGTAGTCGATCGTCGGAAACTCGACCGGGCCGCGGTGGAGGCGCTCGCTGGCGGCGTCGCCGCCGGACAGCGGCAGGGTGTATCGACGGAGGTCGCCCGCCGGGAGATCCGGGTCGTCGCTGCGGAGGTTCGACAGCGCGAGGCCGGTGACCGCGCGCTCGTCGTCGAAGGCGACGAGGTCGACGACGACCGCGTCGTCGCGCTCGTAGGCGTTCGCGTGGTGGTAGACGAACGCCGGCGGCGCGCGCACCGTCGTCACGTGATCGCCCGTCGCGCGGTCGACGACGACGAACCGCGTCGGCGCGTCGAGCGGCCGGAACGCGTCCAGGAACGTCTCCCTCGTCACCGCGCCCCGGAGGAGTCGGGCCGCGTCGAGCCCGAACGCGTTCACCGTGACGACCGCGTACCGGTCGGTCAGCGCGAACGAGTGGACGTACGGCGCGCCGTCGAAGCGGAGCCGCGTCAGCGGCGTCGGCGCGCCGCCGGCCGCCGGCCGCCGGAACAGCGTGTACGTCGTCTCGCGGCCGTACGAGACGCCGAGGTTGAAAAACGCCTCCTCGTCGGCGTCGTAGTGGACGTGCGCGAGCGTGAGGTCGCTTTCGAGCCCGGCCGTGAGGTCGGTCCGCCCCGTCGTTTCGAGCGTGTCGAGGTCGACGGTCAGCGCCGTCGGCGACTCCGTCACGGCGGCGACCGTGTCGCCGAACCGCTGGACGCCGATGACCGGATTGTCCGGGAACGTCCCGCCGAGGACCTGACGGATCCGCGTCCAGACGGGGCGGTCCGGCGGCGTCCCGGGAAACGGGGTCCGGACGCCGCCGCGCTCCGCGAACTCGTAGTCGCGGCTCCGGACGAACCGGTTGGCGTACGTCACGGTCCCGTCCTCGATGCGAAACCGACGCAACATGGCCAGCGGGTCGAACCAGTGCCGCAGTCGCGTGTCGCCGGCCTCGAACGCCCCCGGGCCGTTTCCGACGAGGTCGCCGGCGAGCCAGTCCGGAAACGCCCCGTCGACCGGAAGCCGCTCGTTCGTGACCTCCTCTCGCTGCGTGCGGAACCCCGCGCGGTAATCGGCGGACGCGTCCATACGTCCGCGTGGGGGCGAGCGATCTTATCACCTCCGGCGGCGGAGCGCGCCGACGGCGGCGACGCGGTCGGCGCGCTCGGGGCGTCCGGCCGCCGCCGCCCGTGGGGTTTAATTCCGCGAGCCCGCGTTAGCGTTCGTGGACCCGAGTCGGATCCCCGACGAGTTCCCCGCGCCGAGCTTCCGCGGGACACAGCAGCGGGCGCTCGCAGACATTCGCGACGCGTTCGCCGCGGGCAACCGAGTCGTGCTGGTTCGCGCCCCGACCGGCAGCGGCAAGTCGCTGCTCGCCCGCGCGATCATGGGCGCGGCCGAGACCGCGGGCGAGGCGGCCCCCAGCGAAGCGACCGGCGCGTACTACACGACCCCGCAGGTGTCGCAGGTCGACGGCGTCGAGGCCGACGACTTACTCGACGACCTCGCGGTGATCCGCGGGAAGTCCAACTACGACTGCGTCCTCCCCGGCGAACACGACACGCCGGTGACCCGCGCGCCCTGCGCGCGCCAGCAGGGGTTCGACTGCTCGATCCGGCACCGCTGTCCGTACTTTTCCGACCGCGCGATCGCCTCCGGCAACCGCTTCGCCGCCATGACGCTCGCGTACTTCATGCGCACCGCCGGCTCCGAGGTGTTCCGGGAGCGCGACGTCGTCGTGATAGACGAGGCGCACGGCCTCGCCGAGTGGGCCGAGATGTACGCCACCGTCGAGATATCGCCCGAGCGCGTCCCGGTGTGGGACGACGTCGGCGTCCCCGACGTCGAGGCCGACGCCGGTCCCGGAGACGACGCGCTCGACCGCACCGCGCGGTTCGTCGAGACCCTCCGCGACGCGGCGGTTCACGCGAAAGACGAGCTGGTCGGACGGCCGGAGCTCGACCGCGAGGAGGTCGCGCGCCGGGACCGACTGCAGGAGCTGACAGGCGAACTCGGCTGGTTCCTCGACGACTACCGCGATCCGCGGTCGCCGACCACGTGGGTCGTCGACCAGCCGGACGGCGAGGGGTCGGCGATCGACATCAAGCCGCTCGACCCGGCGCGGTATCTCAGACACACGGTGTGGGACCGCGGGAACCGGTTCGCGCTGCTGTCGGCGACGATCCTCTCGAAGGCGGCGTTCTGCCGCGGCGTCGGGCTCGACCCGACGGACGTCGCCCTCGTCGACGTCGAGCACACGTTCCCGCTCGCGAACCGCCCCCTCTACGACGTGACACAGGGGCCGATGACGTACGAACACCGCGACGAGACGACGCCGAAGATAGCCCGCCTGATCGTCCGGCTGATGGCCGAACATCCCGACGAGAAGGGGCTGATACACGCTCACTCGTACGACATCGCCGAGCGGCTCACCGAACGCCTCGGCGAGTTCGGCGTCGCCGCGCGCGTCAGGCGCCACGACAGGGCGAACCGCGACGCCGAACTGGAGGCGTGGAAGGCGAGCGCCGACCCGGAGGTGTTCGTCTCCGTGAAAATGGAGGAGGCGCTGGACCTGCACGGCGACCGCTGTCGCTGGCAGGTGGTGTGTAAGGCGCCGTACCGCAACACGAGCGACTCGCGGGTCGCCCGCCGGCTCGAAGACGGGCAGTGGGCGTGGTACCACCGGACCGCGCTCCGAACCGTGATTCAGGCGTGCGGTCGCGTGGTCCGGTCGCCCGACGACCACGGCGCGACGTACCTCGCCGACGCCTCGCTGCTCGACCTCTTCGAGCGCGCCGCGGCCGACACCCCCGGCTGGTTCCGCGACCAGGTCGACGCGATGACGACCCCGTCGCTGCCGGCGTTCGACCCGGCCGCCGCGATCGCCGGAATCGACGCGGAGCCCGCGAGTCAGGCACGTGCGGGGAGCGGCCGGCGCGACGCGACGGGGGCCGACGAGTCGGTCCGGACGCGCACGGAGTCCGACGCCGAGCGCCGGCGGAACCATCCTGTTTCGGACGTCTGGGGCGACGGGTAAACCGCCGCCGGGTCACCCCGGCTACAACAGGGAGACGCCCCACGCGGCCATCGAGCTCACCATGAGGAACGCGAAAAACAGCGCCATGAGCTGTTGTCTGTCCATATGTCACGTCGGCCACAGAGCGTGATAACTCCTGCGGGGCGCGTCGATCCCCGAATCGATCGACTCCGGCCGCCGTGATCCGGTTCCGCAGCCGCACCGCTCCGCCGGTACATCCTGTATAAGGTGTATCAGGAGTACGGTGTGAACGGTAACCTTCATAATCCCTCATGATAGTATTGGATGTATGGTCACGAAGGCGCTGTCGAGCGCACTGACGCTGTACGACGCCAGAACGCTGAGCCTGTCGCAGGCGGCCGCACAGGCCGGACTCAGCGAGTCGGAGCTCGTTCGGCAGCTCGAACGCCGCGGCGTTGAGGTCGCCGCGTCGGAGCGCGCGGCCGCGGTCGCCGCCGACCGTACCGCACGCGCCGACTGACGTCGGTTCCGCCGTCCCGGCGTCTCTCTGCTTCGGCCGCGTCGCCGCTCGGGGGCCGACGCTCAGTCCGCGTCCGACCGCTTTGCGGCCTCCGAGACGTCGCCGTCCGGCACGAGGTGGACGTCACCGGCGTGTTCGAACGCCAGCACGGTCTCCGCGTCGTCGTCGACGAACTCGGGGTTCGGCACGGTCTTTGCCGCGTACGTCTCCGGGTCGAGCACCTGTATCGCGTGCTCGTCTTCGACGGTCACGACGGTCGTCTCCGTCGCGTCGTCGCGGGTGCCGAGCCGGGTCGCGTCCGGCGCGTCGCCCGCGTCGAACGGCGACGTGTACCGCGTCCCGGTGGCGAGGCGCACGCCCTGGAGGCGGTCCGAGACGCCCGTGACGAGCACCGGACCGTCGCCGTCCTCGGGGTCTATCACCTCGCCGACCGCGTACCTCGGGAGCCGGACCGCGAACGTGACGCGGTACACCTCGTTGCCGTCGCCGTCCTCGGTGACGAGGGTCGGGTACGACTCGAAGCTCCCGCCGAGCGACTCCGTAATCTCCGTCGCGACGTTCTGCGCGAGCCGGTTCGAGGAGAGCTTTATGTTGGGGCCGTCGTCGGTCTCTTTCACCTCGGTGATGAACGCCTCGCGGTCGCCGGCGGCCTCCTGGTCGGCGACGTGCGACTCCGCGACGTCGAGCGCCTCGGCGCGCTCGGCCGCGGTGAGGTCGCGGCCGTCGGCCCGGACCTGCACGACTCCGGCGTAGTACCCGCCGGCGATGCGCCCGCACCGGTCGCAGGTCCCGCGCGAGATCTTCACGGGGACCGTCACCGCCGTCGACCGGAGCGTCCCGCGGACGACGCCGGAGAACCGACAGTGCATTCGGACCGTGTTCGCGTCGACCTGCTCCGGCTCGACGCCCCACTCGACGTCGTCGGCCTCGACGTGGACCCCGAGCGCCTCGGCGACCTCGTCGACGGCGACGTCGGTGTAGTCGCGCGCGCCGACGTCGCGCCACGACTCGCCGCGCCGGACCGCGCCGCAGCCGGAACACACGAGCACCTCGATCCGGTCGGGGGCGTCGACGAGCTCGAACTCCTCGAAGTAGCAGTCGTCACACAACAGCGCGTCCCGGCCGCGCGGCTCCCCGGCGATCGCGCCGCGCGAGACCGGGTCGCCGCATCGCGGACAGAACCCCCGCGAATCGCTCATTACCGTCGCTACGGCGAGGATCCGTTTAAGCGACGCGGACCGCGCGGCCCCGACCGACGCGGGTCGACCCCTCCGAAATCGTTTTTCCCGCGGGCCGAGAACACTGTCGTATGAGCGGGAATCCCGACGACGAACGGCTCGAAGAGCTGCGTGAAAAGAAGATGGAAGAGCTCCGCGACCGCCAACAGGGCGGCGAGGCGGACGCCGAGGCGCAAAAGCAGGCGCAAGAGCGCGCCGAGGCTCAACAGGAGGCCGTGCTCAAACAGTACCTCACGGACGACGCGCGCCAGCGGCTCAACGCGGTCGAGATGTCGAAACCGCAGTTTGGCGAGAAAGTAAAAAAGCAGGTCGCCGCGCTGGCGCAGAGCGGGCGGATTCAGGGCCGTATCGACGAAGACCAGATGCGTGACCTCCTCAAGGAACTCCAGCCCGACCAGCAGAGCTTCGACATCCGGCGGCGGTAGATGGAGCTCGCGCTGCTGTACAGCGGCGGGAAAGACTCCTCGCTCGCCGCACAGCTCCTCGAACGGTTTTACGACGTGCGCTGTGTCACCGGAAGCTTCGGGCTCACCGACGACTGGAAACACGCCGAGCGGGCGGCAGAGGCGCTCGGGTTCCCCTTCGTGCGGATCGACCTCGACCGCGAGGTGGCCGAGGCGGCCGCCGAGAAGATGGTCGCTGACGGCTACCCCCGCAACGGGATCCAGCGCGTCCACGAGCACGCCTTGGAGACGATCGCCGAGCGCGATGTCGACGCGGTCGCGGACGGGAGCCGCCGCGACGACCGGGTCCCGACGGTCTCCCGGGCGCAGGCGCAGAGCCTCGAAGACCGCCACGGGGTCGACTACCTCTCGCCGCTCTCCGGGTTCGGCCGCCACGCGGTCGACCGCCTCGTCGAGGAGACGTTCGACGTCCGCAAGGGGCCGAGCGAGACGGTCCCGAAGGCCGACTACGAGGACGAGCTCCGGACGCTCATCACCGCGGAGTACGGCGACGGCACCGTCGGCGAGGTGTTTCCCGACCACCACCAGACGTACGTCCGCGGACGACACGGCTAACGAAGGGATGCTTTCAAGCGGGCGCTCGCCGAACCGGCATCCATGTACGACGGCCTCAAGGGATTCCGCGACTTCTACCCCGGCGAGCAGTCCGCCCGCCGCGAGGTGACCGACGCGATCGAGGACGCCGCGAGCCGGCACGGCTTCCGCGAGATCGCGACGCCGGCCGTAGAGCGGACGGAGATGTACGTCGACAAGTCCGGCGAGGAGATCGTCGAGGAGCTGTACGCCTTCGACGACAAGGGCGGCCGCGGCGTCTCGCTGACGCCGGAGCTCACCCCGACCGTCGCCCGGATGGTCGTCGCGAAGGGCCAGGAGCTGTCGAAGCCTATCAAGTGGGTGTCCACCCGGCCGTTCTGGCGCTACGAGCAGGTCCAGCAGGGGCGGTTCCGCGAGTTCTACCAGACGAACGTCGACGTGTTCGGCTCGTCCGCGCCGGAGGCCGACGCCGAGGTGCTCACCGTGGCCGCGGACGCGCTCACGAGCCTCGGGCTCACCGGCGACGACTTCGAGTTTCGCGTCTCCCACCGCGACATCCTCGGCGGGCTCGTCCGCGCGCTCGCGACCGACCCCGACGCGGTCGACACGGCGGCCGCGATCCGCGCGGTCGACAAGCGCGCGAAGGTCGACGACGCCGAGTACGTCGGGCTGCTCTCCGACGCGGGGCTCGCCCGCGACACCGCGCGCGAGTTCGACGACCTCATTTCGGGCGTCGAGACGGTC
>Ga0207414_1000371_pt1 | contig 20597 bp, 27 predicted proteins | sample PonA231FremontCA_2_FD_187269 | JGI IMG/M metagenome (GOLD analysis project Ga0207414, IMG submission 187269) | Marine sediment microbial community from Fremont, CA, USA - Pond A23 Sediment 1 (SPAdes) | ecosystem: Environmental > Aquatic > Marine > Unclassified | place: USA: Fremont, California...
AGGTATCGAACTTGAAAAGGATTTGGAGAACTTCAAAGGCTCTCAGGTTCCACTGATCATTTTTGACGAGCTTACCGGGTTTTCTGAAAGAATGTTTTGGTATTTGTTGTCACGTAACCGCTCCAGCACAGGCGTAAAACCCTACATTCGTGCGACATGTAATCCCGTGTCCGAAGGATGGGTCCGCAAACTAGTAGACTGGTGGATCGATGATGCTGGCTATCCAATAGAGGATCGTTGCGGAGTTGTTAGATGGTTTGTCAGACGCGGGGAGGATACGCATTGGTATGACTCTAAAGAGGAAGCCGAAGCCATCTGGGGCGAAGACTCTATGCCTAAGAGCTTTACCTTTGTGAACGCTACTGTTAAAGACAACTTGAAAATCGACCCTGCGTATGAAGCAAACCTTAAAGCACTTACTCGTGTTGAAAGAGAGGCACTTTATTTGGGCAATTGGAATGTGAAGGCAAACTCTGGGACATATTTCCAAAAATCGTGGTGTGAATTTGTAGACCAAAAAAGTGTTCCAAAACCTAAATCAGAAATGCGCGCATGGGACACTGCAAGTTCTGAGCCGTCAGAAGTTAATCCAGACCCCGACTATACAGCCGGTGTAAAAATACGCCTTGGAGAAGATGGTTATTACTACATCATGCACGCTGTAAGAGATAGAAAGCGCCCATCAGGTGTTAAGAAGATGATGCGCAAGTACGCCGAAGTCGATGGTCTTAAGTGCGCAATTGGCATTCCATTGGACGCTGGCGGGGCTGGCAAAGCAGTCTTCGAAGACCATGCCAAAAACCTTGCAGGTTTCAAATTCAAAAAATGTAAAACTACAAAGTCCAAACTTGAACGCTTTGAACCTTTCTCAGCAGCCGCTGAAGCAGGTCTTGTAAAGATCGTCAAAGGTGATTGGAACGATGAGTTTTGCAAAGAACTTGAAAATTTTGTAGGTGATGGCAAAGGACACGATGACTATTGTGACGCAGTGTCTGATAGCTTTAATAACTTGTCTCTTGGACAAATCACACCAACAGACTTCAAACTTAACATCTCCAGCATGACTGGACAAAACATCTGGGACATGTAACAAGAAACCGTTACAAAAATTAAATTGACATTTTACTAGTTTTGTGGTTGACAGTTTGATTATAAATAGCTTATACTTAGAAGTAAGTCAAATATTAATTTAAACTTGTCAACCGCATTCATTTTCAAGGGGTTTATATGGCAACACCTGATACAGATAATACTAAACAGGTTCCCTTGTCAGAACTTGGCGGGACAGGTCTGAGAAATACACATGGGAACATTGATGAAGAAGTCATTCGTGATCTTCAATTCCCACAGTGTATTAATACTTACAAGCAAATGGAAACAGATGCACTTATTAGTGGTGCTTTGTTTGCCGTAAAACAATTTATCAAGGGTGCTGACTGGAAAGTAGAAGAGTATACAGGTATTGATAAGCCTGCTGATGCTGCTGAACAGAAACGCTTCCTTGAGCAATGTATGGATGACATGGAAAAGTCTTGGGGAGAAGTCCTTACAGATATTCTTTCATTCCTTACATACGGATTTTCAGTACACGAGATTGTATATAAAAAGCGTCTTGGGATGAATCCTCCCGGTGATCGTTATAAATCACTTTACAATGATGGTAAAGTTGGTTGGGCAAAGTTCCCGATTCGCTCACAAGATTCTATTGATGAATTTAAAACAACTCCTCGTGGGGATATTGTCAATGTTCATCAAAAAGACTATTGGAACAAGATTGATGTAAAAATCCCTTATCACAAGTTCCTTTTGTTCCGTACAACATCTTACAAAGATAATCCCTACGGACAATCAATTCTTCGTGGTGCTTACAGAGCATATTATTATCGTCGTAACATTGAAGTATTTGAAGCGATTGGCATTGAAAGGAATTTGGCAGGTATTCCTGTTCTACGTGTTCCTTCAGAGATTCTTTCCCCTGATGCTGATGAGAATGCCCAGCAACTTCGTGCTATGTACGAAACAATGGGCAGGATGCTGAAGAAGAATGACCAAGCATATGTCATGATCCCGAGTGATATCTACGGGAATGGTGACAACGGCACTGGTCAGTATATCTATGACATTGAACTTATGAAGTCTGATGGTAATGCTGGGCAAGCAAATCAGGGACCAGTCATTGAAAGATATGACCGTCGAATCATGATGTCCATGCTTACAGACTTTATCCTGACAGGTTCGCAGTCAGTTGGCAGTTATGCTCTTGCTTCTTCTAAAGTTGATGCCTTTAAGACGGGTATTTCAAGTTATCTTGATACTATTGCGGATGAGTTTAATCAGAAAGCTATTCCCCTTCTTTGGGAATACAATGGTTGGGACTCTTCCAAGACACCCAAAGTAACTCATACTGGTGTTGATAAAGTTGAAATCTCCCCTCTTGCGGACCTTCTCAAGAAGGCTGGTGAGACTGGCTTTATTACGCCTGATGATAACATCGAGAATTACTTGCGCAAGATTATCGGACTTGAGCCGATTCAGACGGAAGGTGATGGAAACATCATGGACAGGGCTCGTAGAGAGATGGAAATGAACCCGGAAGAAGATTCCAATAATTCTGATGAAGAACCGCCTATTAATCTAATTCCAGAAACTTGATAAGGGAGGGTTACAATGCCAGTTGAAAACTCTCCTTATGATCAAGAGCAGGAAATCGAAGAAAGCCTTACGGAAGAACTTTTGGCAGCACTTGCTTTAGCATTGTTGTTTTCTGTTGATAATATTGTTATGTCTCAGTTCACTTACTCTGATCTTAACAGGGTTAATGAACGGTTTAAAAGCAAACTGTCTGAAGTTCTTCCCCCTCTTCAAAGTGCTTCACAGGAATCTGCCCAGATTGGTATTGAACGGGCAATACGTGAATTGAAGTTGAAAGACTTGGATATTGATTATTCAAGCCCTCAGTTCAGAAACTTTGTTCAAGATGTATTCGATAAGCACACTGCATTTATCATAGCAACTAACAGAGATATGTTCAATACCCTTAGACAGTTTGCTATCGAGAATGGTTGGTCTGAAGCAGAGTTTGCAAGACGATTAAAAGATTATATTGGATTAACACCAAGGCATCTTAGGTCTGTGTTAGCAATGGAAAAAGCACTTTCTGAGGATGGTGTTTCAAAAAAGAATCGCCAAGAGAAACTTAGAAAGTATATCAACAAACTTGTTGATTGGCGTCTTAATCTTATTGCTGTTCAACTTTCTACAGAGATTGTTGAAGGCTCTAAGGATGCTGCTTTTAGTTATCTTGTAAGCACTGGTCAGGTTAATGCTGGGGATTATCAAAAGGAGTGGGTCAGTGTTCTCGATGAAGTAACAACACAGATTTGTACATCTTCTCACAGAACTCGTGCGAACATTGGAAGCAACTTCCCTAATGGTGTTCCACACCCTCCTGCTTATCCTCCAATCCACAGTTGCCGCAGTGCTATAAGACTAGTAAAAAGAAATGTTTAAAGTTTGAGCCGAATAGGGTAGCTCCCGTTCTTGTGCCATCTCACAAGATAGGCTCATTTATTAAACCTAGATGGAGGTTATTATGAATTATGAGAAAGTATATGACGAGTTGATGTATTCCGCTAAAAAGCGTGGCGAGCCCCATGGATACTATGAGAAACACCATATTGTTCCAAGGTCTCTTGGCGGAGATAACTCGAAAGAAAATATTGTAAAACTTACTGCTAAAGAGCACCTTGTGGCGCATAAACTCCTTGTGAAGTTTAAAGAAGGAGAAGACAAAAGAAAAATGCAGCGCGCATTCTTTTTTATGTTCTACAGTAATAATCCAGAAAGAAAATACTCAACAACTGATCTTGCCAAGGCGCGGGAACAGTACTCAGAGTCTCTTAAAGGACGGCCTTCATGGAACAAAGGACGTACATTAATACTGACAAAAGAGACAAGGGAACTTCTTTCTAAGAACGCTTATCACGCTTTAGAGTATGTAGATAATTCTGGTTTTGTTGTAGCAAAGGATTCTACCACAGGCAACAGAATCCGCGTGACAAAAGAAGAGTTTTATAATAATGACAATCTTGTTGGGGTTGCTTACGGAAACCAAATACCCGAACGAGCCCCTGTTAGTTTTAAAGAAATTTTCTCTGAAGAAGAGAGGAAGAATAAATTTGGAAGGGGCGGCCCCGCCAATGGGGCGTCTAGAAAAAAGTCATTAGAAAGGTATGGCCAGATGTCTGATGAAGAGTTCGGGGAATGGTGTAAAGGCAAATCTTCAAGGGGCATTAAAAGGGCCCTGACATTCAGAAAACAATACTTAAGCGGGGGCTCTTAATGCCATGGTCTAAAAGCGACTTGCCCACGTCTGCTAAAAATCTTACAGATAAGCAAAAAGAAATTTTTATCCGCGTTGCAAACTCTATGCTAGAAGATGGCATGTCTGAGGAGCGTGCTATTCGCGGAGGACTATCTAGGGCAAAAGAAATGACAGAGAAATCAAAATTAATTGACGCTTTTGAGAGCTTCCTTGAAAAACATTTCGGAGGCTCTGAAAAAGAGTATGAACCGCAGGTTGATGTTACAAAGGCTCTTGATGAAGAGCAACGCATGGCTTTGTTTGTTGTCTTAGAACCAGATACTTATGATCTTCACAATGACACTTACTCTGCTGAAGAAGTTTGGAAAGCTTGCAATAATTTTAATCAGCACAGCATGAAAGCCAATCTGTTCCATCGTATTGAAACAGAAGACATGAAATTTGTACAGTCTTTTATTTCACCTTCTGATTTCTCATTAGACGATGGAAGGACGATTAAGAAAGGGACGTGGCTTGCTTGGGCATACTTTCCAGAAACAGATGTTGGACAAAAACTCTGGAAGGGTGTTAAAGACGGTAAGTTCAACGGACTTAGTATCCAAGCAAGAGCTATTGTGGAGGAGATTGAGTAATGGACACAGCTAAGAAAAAGCGACTTAGTAAGTTTAACTTTGAATATGATGGCGCCGCAGTGGCACTTGTTGGGGATTTCCAAGGCGGCCCCGCGAATGGCGTTACAACCCTTATAACAAAGGCTACCGAAGATATTACTTCAGGTGACCTTGAAAAAGCTTTGGGGGAAACCCCTAAAGACTTCTCATCTTCAGTGCAGGATGGGGAGAATGTTGTATCTAAAACTGAAGATGACACTATTTCAAAAACTAAAGAGGATGACTCTAAAATGACTGAACAAGTTACTGACACTAATCTTGAAGAGCAGATTGAAAAGGCTGCTGAAGCAATTGTCGCAAAGCGTGTAGAGGCCCTTGAGAAGTCTTACGAAGAAAAGCTTCAAGAGCAATCTAAAGAAGTCGAACTTCTGAAGGCTCGTGAGACTGCCCGTGAGAAGCAAGAGTATCTGGCTAAAGCTGAAGAGTTTGCCAAGTATCTTGGTGAAGAAGCTGATAAAGAAGCCATTGCCAAAGCTATTCAGAGTGTTGAGCAGTCTGAGGATGCAAAGCCAGTTCTGGATATTCTGAAGTCTCTGAAGGGTATGGTTGAGCAGACTGATGACAAGCTGTTTGAGGAAGTTGGCAAGTCCACCACTCAAGACCAGCCTACTGATATGGAAACCAAAGTTGAAGCTCTTCAGAAATCCCTTATGAAAGATGAAGGTCTTTCTGAGCACGCTGCTTACGTTCGGGCTTTTGACGAAGTTCGCGCTGAATCTAAATAATAGCATTTCCCATTACTATCTAGGAGATATAATTAATGTCTTATAATATTGATACCATTAACGAATTTGGCAACCTCCCGTTCGTTACTGATGACACCCTTGCTGATCAAGCTGCTCGCTTTGTCCAAGTTGGCGCTGATGGCGTTGTGACTGTTGCAGGCGCTGGTGAAGTTGCTGACGGCGTTCTTCGCAACAACCCCGTTACTGGTGAAGCCCCCGCAATCGGCATGGACGGCTTCCCCTATGTGGTCGCTGGTGAAGCACTGTCTATTGGTGATGTCGTGGCCTCTGACGCCAATGGCGCTGCTGTGGTTGCTGCCGGTGGCGCTGTCAACATGGGCAAGGTTCTTGAGGCCGCTGCCTCTGGTGAGAAAGCCCGCATCAAACTTTACGATGGTTCTACCACCACCGCTTAATCTTAATTAAAATATTTTTGGAGGTTGTTTAAATGCCGCTTAATACTGTGAATGATGTAAAACGTTTTGATAAGTACCTGACTAATTTCTCTGTTGAACTTATGCAGAGTGAGTCGGTCTTCAAAGCGCATCGAATTCTCCCGACTGTTCCGGTTCGCCAGCGTTCCGATTTCTTCCGCATCTTTGACCAAGGCGCCTTCCTTAAGCCGCAAATGAAGCCTCTTGCTGATGGCTCTCAAACTGCCGCTATGGATTACAGCTACAGCGAAGGTCAGTATGCAATTAAGACTTGGGGCCTGCACAAAGATACTGGTCCGCAAGCTTACGCAAACGCTGATGATGATCTGAATCTTGATCGTCGTACCGTTGCTGCTCTGACTCGTCAGGGCCTTCTGCACCAAGAAATTAACTGGCACAATGCCTTCTTCGGCACTGGCAAGTGGTCTACTGACCTGACTGGTGTTGCCTCTAGCCCGTCTACTGGCGAGTTCCTGCAATTCAGCGACGCTTCTTCTGACCCGATTGGTACTGTTAAGTCTGCAATCACCCAGCAGCAGATTCTCTCCGGTGGATTCAGGCCCAATGTACTGATTATGCCCCGCCAGGTGTTTGATGTTCTTACTGAGCATCCTGACATTATCGACAAGATTAACCGTGGTCAGACCACCAATGCTGCTATTGCCAATGAGCAGGTTCTCGCTGCAATCTTCAGCCTTGAAGAAGTTGTCGTGCTGGATGCAGTTGTTGACCAAACCGGCTCTAACGAGATTCTTGGTGGCAAAGGCATGCTGCTGATGTATCGTGACGGCAATGCTGGTCTTGAGTCTCCGACTGCCGCTGTTAAGTTCGAGTGGACCCGTCTGAGTGACTTCATGACTGTTGGTAATGCTATTTATCGTTATGAGCATCCGCTGGCAGAAGGCACCGTCCGTCATGAAATTAAGCAAGCTTTCGACTATCGAATCACTGCGCCTGATCTTGCGACCTACTTCGATGCTGTTATCGCTTAAGACTTGACTTTCTAGGTTAATATCTGTATGATAGACCTCTGGATTCGTTTTATCAAAACATGAAGGAGGTCTATTTTGGCTAGAAACCAGAGAGCAATTTTTCCAACCCTTCCAGACGAAGAGACGTATTATGTATACGCCTTTTATGACAGGGGTGACATATTCTACATAGGGAAGGGTAGATGGTATAGGTGTACCAAGCACTTCTCTGAGTATTCATTGAAGGAAAGTACGCCCAAGAACAGCAAGATAAAGAAGGTCAACAAACAAGGACGCAAAGTCGAAGTAAGGTTTTTTGCCATACATTTGACTGAGCGAGAGGCGTTAGTTCTGGAGAAGAAACTGATTGAGTCATATGGGTTGAAATCCGAAGGTGGAGTGTTAACCAATCTTCGCTATGGAAGCCTAGACTCAGCGGGTCTTTGGACAGAGGATCGGAAGAAGCTGCACTCAGAAAGACTTCGTGGAAAGAACAGCAATGTTCCTCTTGACCTTGTTAAGAAAGCGAAGTGCCTATCTTACTATAGAGGTATGAAGCTGAAAGACATTGTTCAGTTAGACGAGTTTGCTGAGTACAATCTCTCACCGGGAACCATCCGTAATTGGTGCCAAGGCAAGAAGTTTTCTTATATACTTCCTCACTTGAACCACGACAGAAGTACAATTCGTAATGAGAAGTACAACGAGTTCTTAAATCTCTTTGAGAAGGGTTTTGCGTTAAAGCAAATCTCTGACATTCTGGGACTAGAGATTCCGTTAGTCCATCATTACAACTCCTGTCGTAAAAACGAAGGTTCCTCATGACGCCCATATACAGGAGGTTAATTATAAATGCGAGTAGAACGCTCATTTGATCCTAGTAAGGAATTCTACGCCAAACGTTCTTTCAAATACTCCGGTAGAGATTACGTTCGTGGTGACAAGTTCCCATCTAGGGATATTAGCAATAAACAACTTCTCAAGTTTTATCAGAATGGTTTTGTAGGTTACTCAGAAGACTTTAGAGATAACAAAGCTTCTATCAAAGAAGTCTCTATTGAAAAAGAAGAGCCGCAAGTTCAGTCTGAAGAAGTTGTTGAACAGAAAGATGCTGAAGAAAAACCTAAGCGTCGTTATCGGTCTAAGAAGAAAACTCAACCTGATTCCCAAGGTTAATTGTGGGGTTATAGTTTCTGGTTGGGATTAATAAGTAAACCCCACTACTTACCCAACCATTTTAAGGAATTATATCATGAGTTTTGTAAAAGGCTGGTCAAGGCGTTTATTCTTCGCAATTAGAGAATCTATTGGTGGTACTTTTGCAATCACCACTCAACCGTTTATCGAGCTAAATGTTAAACGTGGTCAACAGTTTGAAGCCAGACACAAGGTAACTGGCATTGCTACAGGCGCTAAGAAGTATTATTTACTAAGGACGGCTGCTGATCCAATTATTCTTAAGAGAAGAGTGTTGGTTACAAACTCTAACGAGGTTAATTTCAAAGTTTCTAGGACACCTACTATCACAGGAACCGGAACCCCAGTCTTTATCAGGAATTATAACGAAGTTGCTCCTAATGTTAATGCTGTTCAAGTATTTGTTGATCCAACATTCTCAGCAACTGGAACACTTCGCACACAAGATTATTTACCGGGTTCTGAAAACGCTGGCAACAGGTCTTCTGGATCATTTTCTCAAGAAGGCTTTGAGAGAATTCTTGCAGCGAATACAGATTTCCTTTTGGAAATTGCCAACGACGGTACAACAAACCCTTTGAATTTTTATCTTGAATTATCGTGGTACGAAGGGCCGATTGTCCCAATGGGTGAAGATGACGAAGTTATCCCTACAGATTAATTAAGGAGGGCGCATGGCGTTTACTTATACGGGCGACCTTAATAATGCGCTGGACTACGTGAGATTTAAAATTGATGATAAAGAAGAAGAGTATGCAATCTTTCAAGATGGCGAGATTAATTACTTTATCGATCAATTAGAAGAACCTCTTACTGAACAAAAGCTTAATAAAGTTTCACTGAACCTTCTTAAACAGATTCTTCAAACACTTCTACGCAGTCCCTCTAGAGAGAGGTCCGGGCAGTATGAAGTATATCGTAGTGACTCGCAAGCACTGACACTTGCTATCTCAGAACTTGAAGATGAGATCAAGAAGAATGCTGGTTTTGCTAAACCTTCCTTTGGTGGTGTTTACAAATCAGAAGTGCAGAATAATCGTCACAATGATTCCTTCACAGAAACTGTTTTCTATCGTGACAGAGTTTATCGAGATGTAACTAGAGCAGATGATTTCTTCGAGCACCAAGTATGAAATCCACACTAGACTTATCAGGTATAAAGAAACTTGAAAGCAAACTAAACAAACTAAAAACCAAAGAAGTTGATTTTGGTTACTTTCAATCTACTGGTACACACTCTACTGCAAAGATGCCTTACGCACAACTTGCATGGATTCTTGAAGAAGGTACACGTTCTAATGAAGGTGGTTATGCGATTCCTCCAAGACCTGCTCTGAAGGATTTGGCAAGTAAGTTAAGAACTTCCCACACTGAGTTTGAAACTGAGATGACACCTTTCTACAAGACATTTCTTGAGAATGAATCACAATCTGAAATCAGTCTTGTAAGGAATGCTGCTGAACACTTGAAAGGTCGTTACCAATACAATATGGAATTTTGGTATATCGAAGGTTCCAAGAATACCCGTAACGCACCTTTGACACTTGCTCTTAAAGGTCATAATCGTCCTTACGAAGATACTGGTGAACTTATTGCTAATGCCGATTACCGAATAACTTAAAGGGGCAGTTTATGACAATCAAAACGAAAATGAAACTATCCTTAGTCGGCAGAAGGACTTATACAGTTACTCCTTATAGTGGTGGTTATGTTAATGGTCGTTGGGAACAAGTTGCAGGTACACCTTTTGAAGTAGCGGGCAATGAGCAACCTTCGGGTCCACAAGAATTACAAATGCTCCCTGATAGTTTCAGAAGTAAAGATGTAAGGCTGTTTATGTCTACATCTAATCTGAAGATTATTAATGAAGGCTCTGGTGGTGTTGCTGACAAGATCACTATTGACGGTGAACAGTTCAATATTCAAAAGAAGAAGTCTTATCAGATGGGGCCTAGGCAGCATTACGAATATATCATTGTTCGTGAAGAACAGTCGGCTGGGGGTACTCAATAATGTTTATTACAAATATTGAGAATGCTCTGCTAACTGTTCTTAATGACTACTTCACAATCCCCATTATACTTGATTATCAAGGCGGTGATGAACCTCAAGGTGATTATGGAGTATTCGGGATTACAACTGCTAATAAAATCCACAGGGATAATGATAGTTCTTATTCCACAGTAGATGGGTTTGAAGAACGAATAAAACAAGATTATGAAGTTGTAACAACATTGCGTTTTTATGGGGACACTTGTTACGACAATGCTTTTGAAGCACAAGCAATACTGCAAATGAGAAATACCCAAGAAGAATTACATTATAATAATTGTATTTCTGTTATTGATGTAAATAGCATAAGAAGAATGCCAGAACTAAGGGATACTGATTATATCCAAAAAGCATCTTTTGATTTGAACCTTCTTATTGGGTTTGAATTCATTAGAGAAGTTGATTGGTTTGATACTGTTATCTGGGCTGGTGATTTTTATGCGTAAAGTTTTGAGTGTTGGCAATACTGTCAAGTTTGATATTGAGGATAAACCGACACCCTCACCTTTCCCGTATAGGAAAATCCTAAGTGTCACCAATCGTGTTGATCTTGAGAATTGGTATGCGATTAATGCTTGGGTCAATTCAGCAGAAGTTCTCTACAACACAGTAAATACAACACTTCACTTGTATCTTAACAATAAGTGAAAAACCGCCCACAAATGATGGAGTAATTTAATGGCTGACGTTAGCGAAATTATTGAAATTAACATCTCGCGTGAAACACGCGGTGTATCCCGGCAGGGTTTTGGAACCCCGCTTTTCATTGGCTCAACAACTGGTGTGTATTCTGATGGCGAATATATTCGCAGTTATACCACTGCTGATGCCGTTCTTGAAGACTTCGGTGATGGTTCCCCAGAGTATACCGCAGCACTGCGTACTTTCGGTCAACAGATTTCCCCGACCTATTTGAAGATTGGTAATCATAAGACTGGCACACTGTCTGTTGATTTCACTATTGGTACTGTTGAAGATAGCACTGCTTACAGCATTACTATTGACAGTGTTCTTGTGGAAATCACTTCTGGCACTGGTGTCATTGCTGAAGACATTGTTAATGATCTTGAAGCAGAATTTATTAATGTCAATGCTCCCGGTGCTTTCATTGATAATGAAGATGGTACTTTTGAAGTTGTTCCCGAAGACCCGAACGACTTCACTTATGATAATACCGCAAACATTACTGCTGTCGAGAACACTGAAAGCATTGTTGAATCTTATGGTAAGATGAAAGAAGCTGACGATGATTTTTACTTCGTCACTCTTTACAGCCACTCTTCTTCCGATATTGAAGAGATGGCGGATACTGTAGAGTCTGAAAAGCGTATCTTCGTGACTTCTTACAGTGGTTCCGATGCCACAGATGCCCAAGACGAAAATGACATTGGTTCTGTTCTGCAAGCGAAAGACCTTGCCCGCACCATGATCATTTATGCCGAAGATACCTCTGAACTTCCTGAGAATGCTTTTGTTGGTCTTCAGGCTCCGAAAGCTCCCGGTTCAACTACTTGGAAGTTTAAGAGTGTTTCTGGCGTGACTGTTTCAAATCTCACTACTACCCAAAGCCTTGTGCTGAAGGGTACTCAGTTTGATTATGGCAAGGGTTACAACACTTATGAGCGTGTTGGTGGTCGTAATATTCTTCGTGAAGGTCGCGTTGTAAATTCTGAATTTGTCGATAAACTTAATGTCGCCTGATAGGGTAACTTATCAGTGAAAACTCTGTGAATTCGGGGGAACTCTTAGCAGGTAAAGCTGAAGACAATCCCGAGCCAAGCTCGATTCTTAATAGAATCTTGAAGGTGTAACGACTATTATGTAGGATCAAGTGATCCGAAGCGCAGAGCAACCTTTTCGGAGGTTGATGATATAGTCTGATCTATATAGAAATATATAGCTGCAAGTAATGTTGCGGGCATGGATTAACGACCCATGTTGAACATATTGGTTATCAGATTTGCAGATTGGCTTGAAGCACGTATGCGTGAGCGTATTTACCTGACGCTTGTTAATGCTGAGAAAATCCCTTACACCAATGCTGGCTTTGCTATTATTGAAGGGCGTATGCGTGAAGTCCTTCAGGATGGCGTTGCAGCAGGTGGCCTTGGTAGTTTCACTGTGGATGTTCCTAATGCCCGCACTCTTGATCCGAACCTTCGTGCAAATCGTGTTGCAGAAGGGTTTGAGTTTGAGGGTGTTCTTGCTGGCGCAGTTCACTTTGTTGCTATTCGTGGGAAACTCACGATTTAACAAGCACTGGAAGGGCGGTGGATAAGCCGCCCAACCTCCAAATATAATTTATAGTTTTAGGAGCAAGTAAATATGAGTTGCGTAGGTACATACTCTCCCGAATTTACTGATGTCGTTATTTCTAACGATCAGTTGTCACACATTGTTAACGGGTACGCAGAAGGCACTTTCATTTCTATTGAGCCTTTCGAAGATCGTATCACTCCTATGTATGGTGCAAAAGGTGAAGCATATCGTGCAGTGAGTGCTGTTCGTGCTTTTGATATGACCATTACTCTTTCACAGACTTCCCATTCCAATGATGTTCTTACTCAGATTCTTCGTAATGATCGTGAGAGCCTGGAAGGAACCTTTACTGTCACCATGAAAGATTCCTCTGGTACTACCGTGTTCACAGAGCGTTGTGCATACATCGGTACTGAGCCTTCCCAGTCTTTCTCAGGCGGTGGCACTATTGAAAGCCGTGAGTGGTCTATCCATCTTCCGAATCCTGATTATGTTATTGGTGGTAACGGCAAGTTCTCCACTGGCAATCAGAATGATCTGGAAGCTGCTGGTGGTAACGTACCGTCCCGTTGGCAAGCCGAATAATACGGTGTTTTTGGGGTAGAATTCCTACCCCAATTTCCAACAGGGGGTTGACCAATGGCATGTGTAGAAACGTATTCACCGGGGGAAGTTTCCCTAATAATTGCCTTGCTTTATGAAGCACAGGGCTTCTCCCCGAACTCTATTATAAGCCTTTCAAAAGATGAGAGTTACTTTACTACTCAGAAAGGTTCAACAGGTGGTGTCGAAAGAACAGCCATCGCTGATAACACATATACCCTAGAAGTTTCCCTCGCTCAGACATCCTCTACTAATAGTGTTCTAAATGCACTAGCAACAGTAGACGACCTTTCCAAGTCTGGCATCTTCCCGATCTTTGCAAAAGATTCATCGGGACAATCTCTCTTCCTCGCCTCTTCCTGCTGGATTGAAAGTCCACCTTCGGCTTCTTACACAGGTTCTATTGAAACTAGAACTTGGACTATCAAGTGTTCAGAAGTTGTATTTGGTCTTTCCGGTAATTCCGAAGATGAAACTGTTATTGACCAACTAAGTCGCTTGGCTACAGTTGCAGGTCAATTCGGAAATTCTTCTGGGATTCTATAAAGGGGGTTATTTATGAAACTAGCAACATTCTCCCCTGAAGACATTGTATTCAGCGTCAACGATTATCGTGTCACAGACTTTGCCGATGGGACTTTTGTTGATATCAACAAGAATTCACAAAACTTTAGGCAAGTCAGGGGTATTCGAGGAAAGCATACGAGAGTTCATACCAGAGACAGGTCTGGTGTTATTACCTTCCGAATGATGCAGACTTCCAATCAGAATGACCTTTTAAGTCAATTGGCAAATGCTGATGATCTTAATATGACGGGTCTTCTGCTTGTGACAATCAGGGACATTGGTGGTCAAACAGGTCTACAGTTTGGTAATGCGTATCTTGATGGTCTTCCTAATCTCTCTTTTCAGGGCAGCACAACAACACCTAGAGAGTGGAAAATCTTTTACGAATTCGTCACAAGGTACGATGTGGGCGGCAATGAGAGAAGTCCTCTTGATTTCCTAACTGAGACACTTCCTGGTAACTTTAACGGGTTCTAATCAATCAACAATATAGTGGGGCTATATAATATGCGTGAACAAAAGCAAGTAGAGATTAATGGGGATAACTTTCTTATTACCCAATTCCCAGCACGTAAGGGTATCAAACTTGGTAAGAAGGTAGCGAAGGTTGTCCTTCCTGCAATTGGCAAGATGTACGGTGAAGAAGATAAAGAAGTTAACCTTGGTGATATGTTTGAGGTTGTCGCTGAGAATCTTGATGAACTTGATGATAAAACCATCGAAGAACTTCTTTCAGAAACTACTGTTAACAAATACACCATTGACGTAGATAATTATTTCGCAGGCAACTATGGAACACTGTTCCAGCTTCTCTGGGAAATTGTTGAATTTAACTTTTCATCTGTTTTTTCAACACTCACCGGAGATACCGAAGAATAAATTCGGGGGAATCTTCAGGTGAGGGTAAAAAGCCAACAACAATGACATCAAAGGTTTGGTCAAACTATAATGAAACAAGTGAGATTGAACCTGAAGTCTATATTATCGTTTCCAAGAAATACGCAACACTGAAGGAACTTGATATTGATTATTCAGTAAGTGATTTGTATGACATCCTTGAGATAATTGATATTGAGAATGATATTGAAAGTGCCGCTCATAAGGATGCTGAACAGGAATCCAAGATGAATAAGCGTTAACACTTAACTTATAGAAGGTACTGCTTATGGCAGGTGAAATTGCAAGTTTATTTGCGAAGCTTGGTTTCAAAGTTGACCGAAGAGGCTTGAAGTCTTTTGAAAAGGATTTGAAGGGTCTTAAGACAACTTTAGATTCTGAGAAGGGTGTTACTGGTGCTACTAAGAAAGCTACAAAGTCCCAGAATAAACTCTTCAATGACATTAAAAAGAACTATTCTTCAAAGTTCAAACCTTCCTACGGGAAGATGAAAGAAGACTTGAGGAACCTTAAGCAGTCCTTTGCAGATGGTACTATCCAAGCAGAAGAATTCCAAGAGGCAAGGGGAAGGGTTCTAAAAGGTCTTCGTCAAGAAAATAAGAAATATTTTTCTAAGCAACGTCAACAGATTGCTGCACAAACTGCTGCTGAGAAAAGGGCTGCTGCTGAATTTAATCGTATTCAAAAAGAACGTACTAAGTTTGTTAATCAGCAGGCAACTGAAGCAGAACGTGCAGAACGTAAGAAACAAACAGCTTATCAAAAGACCCGTGCAAAACTTCTTCAGATTGAAAAGGGGTTTGATAAACACTCTGCACAGCTTAGGGAAATGCGTGATAGGTTCTCTTATGTGAATCAAGAGTACAAGAAAGGTAATATTACTCTTGAGAGACGTAGAGCACTTTTGCAAGGAATCTATGCAGATTATCGTAGAGTTCAAGCTGCACAGTTAGCAACATCTGCTGGTAGTGTTGGTCCTTATGCTGGTGGTGCTGATCCTCGCCAACGGGGTACACACGGTCTTATCAGTGCTATCCACAGCGACCTTGCGATAGGTTCTATGATTGGTGGTTTTGCTGCCGCTCAATCTGTAAGGTCTTATCAAGGCTTCCTCGCAATGGAGCAAGGCTTAACAGCAGCTACAGGAAGTGCTGAAAAAGCTGGTGAGGAGTTTGAATATCTTGTAGGACTTTCTAGGGAACTTGGTCTTTTCGTTGGTGATCTTGGCAAGGCTTATTCACAACTCTCAGCAGCCGCTAGAGGTACTAGTCTAACAAACCAAGAAGTAAGAGACACTTTTAGAGGTGTTGCTTCACAAGCAAGGGTTCTTAATCTGTCTACCGCTGATACTGAAGGTGTTATGCGGAGTCTTGTGCAGATGTTAAATAAAGGTCAAATCATGGCCGAGGAACTTAAGAACCAAATGGGTAGGCTTTTGCCCATTTAAAACCTGTCTAATTCGGGGAAACTCTCACTGAGACAATCCCGAGCGAAGCTTTGAAACATTCAATGAATGTGGATTTGAACGTGTAACGACTAACTGTACTCTACAAGCGATTGGTAGGGGAAACGGCAGGCTTTGGTGAAAACCATTGAAGATATAGTCTCAACTTCTATGGCGACATAGAGATGCAGGTAAAGCTGCTGATAGAACCGTAGCGGGTTTTATTGAAGACACTGGAAAGACTCCCCGGTAGTATGCAGGCTGCAAGCCGTGCTGCATATAATCTGGGAATTACTCAAGAAGCAACTACACAAGAACTCTTCAAAGCTATGGAGCAAGGTAAGCTCATGGCAGAGGAATTCTTGCCAGAGTTCTCCAAAGAACTCTTGAAAGCTGCTAATGAAGGTGGTGCTCTTGCAGAAGCAATGCAGACTACCGGCGCTGCAATTGGTAGATTTCAAACTAACTTCTGGCTTGCTAACAAGACCTTTAACGAATCCGGCTTCGACAAAAACATAAGAATCCTGATTAATACTTTCAGCGATTTTTTGCAAGAATCTGAAGGTCTTTTCCAGTTCCTCGGTGAAATGTCCGAATTTGTTATCTACCCTTTAAGGGCAGCCGGTGAAGCCCTTGAGCTTGTTGGTATCAAACTGACAGATTTTGCAGAATCCTCTGAGGGCAACATTGCAAAACTCAAAGCCCTTTCGGCTTTCTTCCTCAGTTTGTTCAAGACAGGTAGAAAACTTCTTGCTGTATTTTTGCTTATCCCTATGGCATCTTCGGGGCTTACAAAGTTTGTGCGAGAGGGCAATCTTGAATGGTCTGAATGGCTTGCAACGCTCGGCAGTATTGCGGGTATTCTCGCTTGGATGTACAGCCTGAAGAAGCCCAAGATACTTGGGAATATTGGCGGTTCTGTCTTGGGTGGCGCTGCTGCTGGTGCTGGTGCTGGTGTGGTAAAGAGGTCACTGCCAGTAAAAATTGTCTCTCTGTTGGGCTTGGGCTCGATGGCGAAAGTGGCTTCTGTCCTGTATTCTAAAAAGATTGGCGGCAGCGAGCAACTTGATTATCTCCCCCAAGGCTCAGAAGGAATGACACCTTTTGTCCCACAACCTAGTTATAACGAAACCCCCGGCGCTGATCCAAGAGCAAGTCAGCGATCAATGCTTGATAGGTTCGGGGAGGCTGTGACAAACTGGGCAGATAAAAGGATTCAGCAATACGAGGAAGGCATGAACCAACCTTGGAATCCTAATTATCAACCCGAGCCCAATGCTAGAACATCCATCATTAATAATGATGTGACTTTCAACATTGAGGGCGGAGATGCCGCACAAGTTGAAGACAGCGTAATTCGTGTTATTAACGAATATCTGATTCGACCAACAAGTGCAAATGAACCCGTAACAGAGAAGTAACAAAAAGCCCACCAAGAACAATATCAAGGTGGGCTAATCTTCAACTGTTAATCTCTTGTTGAATAAAAATATCAATCATGTCATTGTGTTCTTTTGTTTTCATGTGACAGACTACCCATATCACTACCCACGGAACAAACAACACTGTCATAATACCGTGGAAGATGTGGGAAGTCTTCTTTTTCTGAAGTTGCAATTCTGCTACTTTTGCGTTGTCCATTCTATTCTCCTGTGTTGTTTACAAGCAGGGTCATAATACCAAAGCCCGCAATCTATGTCAACACCAATTTTTAAAAGGATTCATTATGGCTCTAGCATTGCTTTTTGAAAATGACGATGTGTTGTACCTAGACACAGTAACCAATTACTCAAAGTCCAGGTCTTCGTCAATCTCCAATCACCCTGTGGATTCTTCAGCAACCGTCACTGATCATGTTTCAAAACAGAATCCCGTGTTCAGTATGCGGGCCATCATTAGTGCTGCTGATTTCCACACGACATTCACCCGACCACAAGAACTGATTGAAGGCTCCGAACAGAATCCGCCCATTGCTTCAGAATATAATCAACCCGCAAGCGGTGTTGCTATTACATCACCATCCAGTTTGCTTGATTTGCTCCCCGGTAGTGTTCAGCAATTCATCAGTTCCCAAACTTTTTCTAGTATCGCAATTGATCCGTTTCGCGGATATAGTCATCAAATTGCCAGAGATAGGCTGGAGACTGCTTGGGATAATTCAGAAATCATCACTGTTCTTGATTATGATTTTGACGTTTCCACAGGTAGGTCTGTCTCAGTAAAAGTTATTGAAAACTGCATCATGGAGCGTCTTGAGGATGTTGAGGACGTTGATACTGGTGACTCACTAACTGTTAATCTTACATTTCGAAAAGTCCGATTCGCTTATCTGAAGGAAGTGGACGTAGAGATCACCCAACAAACGTCCTCAGAAGTTTCAGACGAGGCATCCGGTGAATCAGATAAAGGGGATGTTACTTCTTCTGCTGAACGGGAAAGTAAAGAATATCTGATTGAGAGCGGTGGGAAAGATGTGAGAGGTTTTCTTCTTAACCTTGCGGGCTTTCCTCAAGAGGCTTCAGAGTCATTGGAGGCACCATAATGCAAATCATCTGTCCACTATACCAAGACCCCTTCTACAGCTATTCAATAGACCTTTCAGGGGATACTTACGTATTGACCTTTCGTTATTCTTCCCGTTCACAAGGATACTTGATGGATATTGAAGATGCTGAAGAGAATAGTATTATCCGTGGTATCAAACTTGTTCCTGCTTATCCACTGACAGAACAATATTCATTGGAAAATCCTATTGGTGAATTCTATCTAATTCCTATTGAAGAAGCCAACTTGGCAAATTCATCAATCCCCGATCCCAGACGTGTTGATCAAACTCACGTATTGTATTACACAGATGAATTATGACCCCTATTACAAGGGGTCTTTCATCAATCTGATTATATTGTGCTCTTCGCTTAAATCAAAACATTCAGAACGTCCTGCAAACTTCTTTTCTGGAAAGTGTTTCATTAATTCGCTGTCCATCAGAATATCTTGTTCTCTTTGAAAGAGTTTTCTAGCTGGAGAATCCTTAACAATAAAAACAACTTCTATATCTCTATAGCCGCTGTTTCGTTGTATTTCCAGAATGCGTCTATTGACATCCTTTGATAAACCAATTTTTAGAAATTCGGAATCTATCTTTAATAGGTATAAATTACTCTTATTATTGTTACTCCCGTAGAAACCTGCCAGACCATAAGCAGAATTTCTCTTCCAATATTCGCCATTCTTTCTCTTTTCCTCGCTACACTCTGGACAACCAGTCTTATCGTAGTAGTGAGAAAATGCTGACAAGAAGAAACTACCATGGCGCGGGCAAACGATTTCGGATTTATTTTTCATGTTTTTATAAGAGAACTTTGAATAATCATATAACTCTTCATGAACTTCTTTAAATCTGGATAGCCAACAAGGAAGACTATTGCATTTCGTGCAAAGAGGACACCCGCCATTTCTTAAGTGTGATGTCGGAGTTTGCATGAAGTAACCATGTACTCTGCACCCTATTTTAATTTTTGTTCTTTTATCAACATACTCAACTTTTGAATAATCATAGAGGTTTCCGTATTTTTCAAAAGCACTATTTAGAAAACCTTCTTTTGTTTTTCTTTTCGAGTTTTTGATTTTTTCGTTACCGCAAGATGGGCATCCGTATTTAAGATGGTTCCCAGCCTTTTGAGTAAATGTGCCATGTGCAGGACATGAAATCTCTACTGTCGTTGAAGAATTGAACTTTCTGACATTTGGGTTTTGATAAGAATAAAAATCTCCGTGCTTCTTCTTGGCCCTCTCCAAGAAATTCTTCCATGTATATCTTAAAACATTTGAACATGTCGGACAACCACTACCGGACAAGAAGTGTTGCCTTCTTTTGTAGAACTGTCCATGTGTTTTACACATTGCAGTGACGTAAGGCGAATTTTTGATCACCATAGACCAATCAAGACAATAAGTATTTCCATGTACAGCGCGAACTTTTTCAAGATACTTTTTCAAGTCTAGCATAAAAACTCTCCCTCTCATTATCCTACAATTATTATCTCACAGTGGTGGTCGGATGTCAAGTAATAATACAATGTTCAAACGTTCTTACGAACTTTTAATTGGTGAACCTAACAGCGGGAAGGGGCTTCAAATCATTGGTGATGAAGATGCCAATAAAGGTCTTCAAGTATCCTTTAGAATCAAGAAACACATTGACAATAAAGAAAACAGCAACACGTGTTCCATTGATCTTTACAACCTCTCTGAAGATTCCATCAGATATATACAAAAACCTAATATGGCAATCATCTTCAAAGTAGGTTATAATAATGATAACAAGCTGCTTTTTCAAGGGATGATTTCAGAGGTTGATACTGATGACAGGTCTTCAGGAAATGATCGTAAGACCACCCTCAAGTGTGTCCCCGCTGACTCCTTAACTTATCGCCCGGTTATATCCAAGACT
>Ga0207414_1000373_pt1 | contig 20582 bp, 27 predicted proteins | sample PonA231FremontCA_2_FD_187269 | JGI IMG/M metagenome (GOLD analysis project Ga0207414, IMG submission 187269) | Marine sediment microbial community from Fremont, CA, USA - Pond A23 Sediment 1 (SPAdes) | ecosystem: Environmental > Aquatic > Marine > Unclassified | place: USA: Fremont, California...
GGCTCGTCCGCCCCCGATACGTCCCGCAAGGTAAGCCGCGGGCAGGTTGCCCGTCGGGGCTTCCCAGCCGAACCCGGATAGTTCGTTCGTGTGCGCGCTCGTCACCGTATGGTCACCTTGGTCACGCGCAACGACGACCTGTACCTGTGTATGCTTGTTGGATTTCCGTGCGACGAGACGTGGCTTCCCGCTCTTGAGAAGACGTAGGCGCTGGTGGTAGTCGGTGCGCCCCTCGCGTCTTCGTCGCATCGGAACGTTGTATCTTGCTCCTGTTGCCATTGTCAGTCCTCCATTCCTTCGACGTAGTTCTTGAGGTAACGGACGGAGTCGAACTCGCCACCCTTCGCCTTCGCGTACAGGTCGCGGTAGGTCGACGCGTCTATCTCGTCGTCGTCCTTCATACGGCGTAGCTCCTTACGGAGCGCGCGTATGGTCGACTTCCATTCGTCCTTGGGGTCGCTACGTGCGCCCGACTTACCCTTACGCGTACCCGGTCCTTTCTGATGACCGTAGTCGCGTTTCTCATCACGTTCACGTGCGCGTCCACGCGAGACGCCTTTCTTGCGTTTCTCACGTATGACGCCTTGGTTGACGAGTTCGCGTACGTCCTCTCTCGTGATCGCTTCGGCTATCTCGCCCTGCGAGTCGGGATCCATCCAGACACGGTTCTCGCCGCAGTCGATTATCTTTGCGGCGAGACGGCGCTGGCTCTTCAGGTCTGTCATTCCTCTCCCTCCACGTGTGTCGGGTTGAGGACACGTACCTCCTCGTCGAGTGCGCGCTCCTCGATACGTTCGCGTTTGCGTCCGCCGACGCTACCGCCGATACGGACAGCCTGTGTGTCGGGATCGACGCCGTCGAGGTCTTCGGGTCGGTGTACGAGAACCTCCTCAAATCCGCTCGGATGGAGACCGCGCGCCTCGGCGGGCTTACCGTAGCCGATACCGACCTCAGCGCCCTTGCCCTTGATGTTCTTCCTACGCTTGCTGTTGTTTCCGCGTAGCTTCCGCCACGAGTCGGCGGAGACGCGTTTCTTCTTGTGGTGATCCTGACGTTTGAACGACGGGTTGTTCTGCGCGGAGCGCTTGTCGAGCGCGTCGCGTGTCTCGTCGTCGAGTTCGGGCGTCTTGTCGGAGAGCGAAGCCGCTGAGACGACCTCGGCGACCTCGCCTTCCTCTTCTTCCTCTTCCTCGACGAACTCCTCCTCAGTCTCCTCGACCTCCAGACCGCCTACGTCAGCCTTGATACGTGCGGCGAGCGCCTTACCGACGTTCTCCGTCTCGGCGAGTTCGTCCTGCGAGGCACGTTTCAGGTCTTCGACAGTCTCGTAGCCCGCTTCGCGTAACGTCTCCGCCTTCGACTCGCCCACACCGTCTACGTCCGTGAGTTGTTCTGCCATTCGTTACACCTCCGGCTTCGCTGTTATGTAGATGCCGTCCTGAAAGACACGGACATCCTTGTCGTTTTCGTACGTCACCTGTTCGATGTTCGCGGCGGTCTGTCCAACGTCGTCCTTGTCGGGACCACGTACGACGATCTCTTCGTCCTGTACCTCAACCTCGGTGTCGCCGACGACGGAGGTTTCGCGCGGGTGCTTTTCGCCGAGGAAGTTGCGAACCTCGACCGTATCGCCCTTGACCTCAACCTGCATCGGGAAGTGGGAGTACAGTACCTTCATCTCGTACTCGAAGCCATCGGTAACGCCACGGAAGGCGTTACGCGCCTGACTCTCGAACGTCCCGACGGTCGCGCGCTGTTTCCTACGTTCCGAGTCGGTCTCGAAGACGATAACGCCGTCCTCGACCGTCGCCGTCACACCGGGGTACGTGAAGGTACGCTCCACGGTCCCGTTCGAACCTTCGAACGTGAACTCGTCGAGGCTCTTGGTGACCTCGACATCGTCCGGTATCTCGATTTCATTTCTCATTCCTTTCACCTCAGTACACGTACGCGAGTATCTGCCCGCCGACGCCCTCCTCTCGCGCCTCGTAATGGGTCATGACGCCGTGGCTCGTCGTTACTATGAGGGAGCCGAAGTCGCGTCCGGGCAGGTAACGTTTCTCCCATTTTTCGTACTCGTCCTTGCTCGCCGAGTAACGCGGCTTGACCGTGCCGCAGTCGTTTATCTGACCGGCGAGATCGACGTCGAACTCGCCCGCCTTACCGTTCTCGACGAACTCGAAGCCGTCGACGTACCCCTCGTCGTGTAGGACGCCGAGGACGTTCCCGACGGTGTTCGACGCCGGCTCTACCTTACAGTCGAGCTTTCCGAGCTTGTCGGCGTTCTTTATCGCCGAGAGCGCGTCGGAAAGTGGGTCTGTCATTGTCATACCTGTCACCTCAGCTGTACTTCTTTGCTCCCATGTCGCGTGCAACCTCGCGGAAGCACTGACGGCAGAGGTTTATTTCGTAACGCGTCACGAGTCCCTCCTTACGTCCGCAACGGCGGCATTCGAGATTGTTGCCCGTCCGCGTCTCGTCTTCTGTCTCGTTCTCTCCGGTTTCTGCTTCGCTCATTCGATATCAACCTCGAAGGTTTCGTGTACGAAGGCGACGGCGTCTTCCTCGTTGAGACGGTGCTCGTCGGGTATCTCGCGCGGCTTTACACCGCGGCGCTCGACGCGTTTACCCTTCCGCGCCAGTGCGACGGTTACGTCCATACCGAATATACCTATGTCGGGGTCGTACTCCTGACCCTCGAAGTCGGTGTGTTCCTCGACGCCGAACGAGAAGTTGCCGTACTCGTCGAAAGACGAACGCGGCACGGCTCCTGCGATACCGAGCGCCTCGCTCAGCAGATCGTGTGCTTCGTCGCCGCGTAGGGTGACCATACATCCGATGGGGTCGCCCTCACGTATACCGAACTCGGGGTTGCTCTGCTTCGCCTGCGTGCGCACCGATGTCTGCGCCGTGATGTCCTCAATTATCTCCTCTGCGTTCTGTAGCTCACGTCCGCCCTCGCCGACGTTCATATGGACGACGACCTTCTCAACGACGGGCTGACGCATCTCGTGTATCTCTTCGAGCGTCATGCTTCAGCCTCCGCCTCCTGCTCCTCAAGGTCGCTTACGTCCTCGCCTATGACGAAGACGTAGTCCTCGATAGTCTCAAACGTCGAGCCGTCGGGGTGTTCGGCGACGACGGTGTTGTCGCTCGAACCCTCGTTGACGTTGTACTCGACGAGCTTTCCGACCTCGCCTGAGTGGCGTCCGTCGACGGCGGTGACAGCCGCACCCTCTGCGAACGCGAACCGTTCGAGAACCTCGCCGGTTTCGAGGTCGACGACGACCGAGTCGTCGGTCGAGTAGCCGTCGTCCTCGACTATGACGTTCGCGCCGTTGTGGAGGTTTAGCTGTACCTCCCCTCCGGGTACGTGTGTCACGTCGTCGATACGCGCGAGCTTGTTGTCCGCGGCGTCCGCCTCGACGGAGACGAGCGAAAGCCTGCCGCCTTCGCCGGGGAAGACGCGGTAGTACTCGTCGCGCGAAGGGAAGGCTACGATGTCGAAGTTGCCGACGGACAGCTTGTGGTCGCTCACCGCCTCGCCGTTGACCAGAACGTCGTCGTGGTCGAGTGCGTAACGTAGCTCCTTTGCGTTCTCGACGTATCCGAGAACGTCGCGGACGAAGACGACGAGCGGTACGGCGTCGCCGCCGTGTGGACCCGGATGCGACGCCACGGTGTAGACCTGATTCTTGCGCTCGACAGGCCAGGAGTCGGGGGCGGATAGCCTCTTCTGGTGCGTCATTCTTCATCCACCTCCTCAAGCCGTTCGACGCGCTCCGGGTCGTCAAGGTTGAGGTCAACGACACGGAGGTTCGACGCATCGATAGGACGCGGAACCTCCTCGCCGTCGGTCTTCTCTACGGTGACGTTCTCGACGTATACCTTCGTCTCGTCGAGGTCGACGTAAAGAACCTCTTCCTCCTCGCCCGCATCGTCGCCACGTAGTACCTCGACCGTATCGCCCTCAGAGACACGTACCGAACGCGTGCCGTACTCCTCGCGGAGATCGTCGGAGAGCGTGGAGCGGACGAATCGGTTGCGTCTGTGCAGGGGTGCCTCCTCGCGCTCCTTGCGTTGCTTCCTCGGCTGTGTTGCTTTCTCTGTCATGCTATTATTTTTGCCTTGCTTGCTACGGGTCCGAACCTGTCCGCGACCTCGCGGGCTATGGGACCGCGTATCTCCGTACCGCGCGGCTCCTCGTTGTCGTCGATTATGACGGCGGCGTTGTCCTCGAAAGCGACGCGGGTTCCGTCGGGACGCCTGAAGGGCTTCTTCTGTCGCACGACGACGGCGTCGAGAACCTGACGACGCATGTCGGGGTCGCCCTTCTTGACGCTCACGACGACGATGTCACCTACACCGCCCTTAGGCTGTCTCCGGCGCGTACCGCGGTAGTTCTTCACGCTGACTATCTGTAGCTCGCGCGCCCCCGTGTTGTCGGCGCAGACGAGGCGTGAGCCTTTGGTGAGTGACTTCGTTATGTCCGCCTTTATCGCCTTCATTCTTCGTCCTCCACTACCTCAATAACGACGAACTGCTTCGTCTTGCTCAGCGGTCTACACTCGGCGATACGCACCGTGTCACCCTCCTCCGCGTCTACGCATGGAGGCGAGTGAGCGGGCGTGCGTGAACGCCGTCTCATGTATCGGTCGTACTTGGGAACCTTGACGTCGTGCTCGCGCTCGACGACAACCGTCTTGTCCATGCTGTCGGTTGCGACACGTCCTTCAAGGACTGTGCCGCGCGGCGACAGCGTACCGTGGAACGGGCAGTTGTCGTCGTCGCAGTCGGTCGTCGGCTCCGGTACGTCGTATCCTATCTCTGGCATCTTAGACACCTGTTACGCGTTCCGCGGGTCGCGCTTCTATCGCCTCTCCGTCGACGCGTACCGTCTCAGCGTCGGGGAGATCGAACTCGAAGACAGTGTACTTCTTCGGCACTGTCTTCTCGCCGCCGTCTTCGACGGCGAAGGTCAACGTACACGCCGTCTCCTCGACGACACGTCCCCGTATACCGACGTGGGACGTATCGGACGACTCAACGACGCGTCCGTTCAGACCGACGAGTTCGTGACGCGCGATGTTCCGCGGGGTTATCATTCGTTCTCTTCCTCCATCTCGCGTTCGCGCTGTACCGTCTTTATGCGCGCTATCGTCTTCTTCATCTCGCTTATACGTCCGGGGTTGTCGGGCGCTCCGCCCGCCGCCTGTATCGAAGTCTCCTGAAGAAGCTCCGACTGGAGGTTGTTGAGTTCGTCCTCAAGCTCCTCATCGGTCATCTCACGCATCTCATCGGCGCGTAGAATCGCCATCTATGCGTCACCTCCTTCGAGACCGTACTCGTCGGCGAGTGCGTCGATTAGCTCCTCCGTCTTGAGGTTCGCCTTGACGCCCGCCTCCTTTGCGAGCTTCTGTAGCTCACGGTAAGACTTCTCGTGTAGCTCGTCGACCGACGACGGTGCTTCGTCGGAAGCTTCGTCGTCGGCTTCGGCTGTTTCCTCGGTTTCCGCCTCTTCCGGTTCTTCGACCGTCTCGGCTTCTTCGGCTTCGGACTCCTCAGCCGTTTCTTCGGTCTCTTCGTCGCCGGCTTCGCCGACGAGTTCCTCGATACCTTCGTCGGCGGTCTCCGCCTTCTCGACCTCTACCTCGGTCGCCTCTGCTTCGGGTACGAGCTCCTCAACGTCGGCGTCCTGCTTCACCTCGAACTTGTCAGGTAGCTCGGAGCCGGGCGGTATGATACGTACCTGTATGCCGATAGCGCCGAGCTTCATTATCGCAGTACCGTATCCGGTCTCGACGACCTCCTCGGCGGGTTCGCCGCAGTGCTTTACGTAGCCTTCCTTGAACTTGACGACGCGCGAACGTGCGCCCGTCACCTTTCCGCTGAAGACGATTTCGGCACCCATCGCGCCCGACTCCATGATACGGCTGAGTGTCGTACGTCCCGCATCGCGGAAGTACCAGCCGCGTTCGAGCGCGTTGGCGAGCTTGTCCGCCACGATACGTGCGTTCAGGTCGGGTTCATCGACCTCCTGTACGTCGACCTGTAGGTCTTCGAGATCGAACTCGCGTTCGAGGTCATCGGTTAGCTGGCGTATGTTCTTACCGCCCTTGCCGATGACCATACCCGGCTTCTCAGCCTTGAGCGTGATCTCGGTTCCCATCGGGGTGCGTGCAAGCTCCATACCGCCGTAACCGGCGCGTTCGAGTTCGTCGGCGAGGAACTCGTCTATCTGCGACCGGCGCATGCCTTTCTCCACGAACTCGCGTTCTATCGCCATCACGACCACCTCCGTGTGGTCGTGAGCATCGAAGCTTCGGTTCGATACATCAGTCCTCGCCTCCTTCGTCGGCTCCTTCGTCGGTGTCGGCTTCCGTCTCGTTTTCGTCTTCGGCTTCGTCGTCACCGACGGCTTCGTAGTCCTCCTGTAGCACGACAGCCTCGATGTCGATAAGGTCGGAGTTCCACTGCGTGGCGCGTCCCATGGCGCGCGGCTTCATACCCCGCGACTCGCCGACCTTGTGCGCCGCGATATGTTCGACGACCATCTCGTCGGTGTCGAAGCCCTGTTCCTCGGCGTTCATCTTGGCGTTGTACAGAACGTCGTCGAGCGCCTCCGCCGCCTTCTTAGGGAAGCCGCCCGCGTCCCAGCCGTCGATGCCCGACGTGTGCCCCGAACCCGAGTTGTGCTTCTTGAGTGGCACGGGCTCGTCGCCGTCCGCAACGGCTGAGAGCGTCTCGCGTGCGCCGTCGAGCGACCTGCCCTTGACGAAACGGCAGAGTTCGACGGCGTCCTTCTTGCTGACCGTAAGCTCGCGCCCCATCGCCTTGGCGGATCTTTCCTCGTCAACCTCGACTGAGTAGCTTATTCCCATGGTTTACTTGAGGGGCACGAACTTCGACGAACGGGTCGCGCCTATGCCCGCCTGTCCGTGTTCTACGTCTTTACGTGTCATCTCAAACTCGCCGAGGTAGTGCCCTATCATCTCCGCTTCGACATCGACGCGTTCGAACCCCTGACCGTTATGGAGCATGAACGTCGTGCCGACCATCTCAGGAACGATAGGCGTGTCACGTAGATGCGTACGTATCTTGTCGTCGCCGTCGCGGACGCGGTCGAAGAGCTTCTGATGCTCGTCCGAAAGACCGCGTTCGAGCGTCCTACGGATCCTCGCGGGTGCGACCTCGGCGAACTCGTCGAGCGACATCTCCTTCAGCTCGTCGAGCGTATAGCCTCGGTACTGGAACTCTCCTTCTCTGCTTGGTAGGTCTTCTGTTGACATGGTTACTCCTTTCCTGTCCTCCTGCTCGAAATGTCGCCGACCTTCTGACCCGGCGACGTGTTACGGCTGACCGACTTGGGGCGTCCGGGGTGCTGGCGTCCGCCGCCTCCGAACGGATGGTCGACGGCGTTCATCGCTACGCCGCTGACCTTGGGCCACTTGCCTCCACGGCTCTTCATCTTGTGGTGCTTCTTACCCGCCTTGAGCATCGGCTTCTCCGTACGTCCGCCTCCAGCGACCACACCGATCGTGGCGCGGCAGTCGGGGTCGAACTGACGTATCTCGTCGCTGGGTAGCTGTACGACCGCACCGCCGCGTTCGTGTGTGATCAGCGTCGCGCTCGTACCCGTCGAACGTGCGATCTTTCCGCCGTCGCCGGGGTTTATCTCGATGTTGCAGACGGGAACGCCCTCAGGGATCTCGGCGAGAGGGAGCGTGTTGCCCGTCTCTACGTCCGCGCTCACGCCCGCCTGTATCTCGTCACCGACACCGACGCCTTCTGCGACGAGCACGTGGCGTTCGTCGCCGTCGTCGTACTCGACGCGTGCGACGGGTGCGCTTCTCGCGGGGTCGTGTTCGAGACCAACGACCTCTCCGGTCGCCGTCTCGTGGTCACCCGTCTTCTTGTGTCTTAACGTCGCCTTGTAGTTGTGGCTCGGCGCACGGAAGACGGAGCTTCCCTTGCCAGCCTTCTGTTGGCGTATCGGACGACCCATCTCAGACACCTCCCGTGTCTGAGAAGCGCTGAGCTTTGCTCAGTGCCATCTTTAGAACGCCCCCATACGCGACGCTATATCCTGTGCCACGTCTTCCTCGGCGAACTCTACGGTCGCCTTCTTTTCTCCGTTCATGGTTATCTGTGTGTTGACGTTCGCAACGTCGGCTTCGTACTCGTCCTCTATCTCGTCCGCAACCTCCGGCTTCGTCGCATCGGTGTGGACGATGAACTGCATCTTGTTCTCGAAGTCCATCATGTCCATACCTTTCTCCGTGATATGCGGTCTCTTGATAACCCTCATCGTTCGTCAAGCACCTCCAGAGCAGGCTCCGTCCAGACGGTGAGGCGTCCCGCGTCGCCGCCGGGTGCGAGGTCGGCGACGCCTAACTCGTCGGCGGTAACAACGTCCGCGCCGGGCAGGTTACGCGCCGCGCGGAACCCGTCGCTCGTCACGAAAAGTATGCTCGTCGGCGTCCTGTACTTCCTTCCACGCGTCGTGCCGCGTCCTGCTCGGATCCTACGTCCTTCGTCTGCGCGTTGTATATCGTCGTGGAGACCGAGTGTTTCGAGAACACCGACGACCTCCTGCGTCTTGACGAGTTCCTCGAACCCTGCGTCAAGGACGACGGGGAGGTCTACGTCCTCGTCAAAGTCGTGCCCGCGGTCACGTACACGTACCTCGTCCGCGGTCGCGGCGACGGCGCTCTCGAAGGCGAGTGCGCGCTCCTTGTCGTTGAAGTCCTCGCCGATCTTCTTCTCAGCCTTAGGCGGGTGTGCCTTACGTCCGCCGACGGCGTGCGGAACGCGTGCCGCACGGTTGCCGTTGTTGATACGCGGAACGTGCGCGATACCCTGTCCGCTACCCGGCGACTCTGCGCTCGTACGCATACCCGCGAACTCGTCCGCGCCGTACGGCTGTTTCTCGTTCGCCTGCGTCGCGAGGAAGGCGCGTTCCACGATGTCGGGACGGAACGGCGTCCCGAAGGCACCGGGGAGGGTGACCTCGCCCGTCTCGTCTCCGTCCGTATCGACCTTCTGTGCTTTCATCGTCATCCTTGGTCAGAGCTCGTGCTTACGTAACGTATCTCTGGGTCGTAAGCGGCGTCGTCCTTGGGACGCACCGCGTGGCGCGTCCTTACGAGACGACCCTTGGGACCCGGAACGCTTCCTTTGACCAACAGGTACGACGACGAAACCTCGCCGTAGTTGACGAAGCCGCCTTCAGGCGTCGCGTCCTCGTCGTCGACCGACAGGACGCGTTTGTTTATCTCCGTACGCTGGTGGTATCCCATCTGTCCCTGCTGTGGAACCGTCGAACGTACGCGGGACGGGTGCCAAGGACCGAGGTTGCCTATACGTCTCCTCCATCCCTGTCTGTAGTGCTTCCCTTTGCGTAGCTTGACGCCCCACCGTTTGACGGGACCCTGCGTACCCTTGCCCTTCGTAACGGCGGACACGTCGATGTACTCGCCCGAACGGTGAACCTCGTCGACATCGGCGCCGCCGCCGAGTAGTTCCTCCGCACGGTCGAGCGAAGCGTCGACGTTTCCGCCCGCTACGGGAACCTCCATCAGTTCGGGCTTCTTCTTGGGCACGCCGTCGACCTCTGCGGGCGTGGCGTAAGCGATTACACGTACCTCGTCAACGTCCTCGCCGCGTAGCTCGTCGACATCACCTTCTTCTTCGGGCTGTGCAACGACGCGTTCCGTCTCCTCGTCGAGTTCGTCCGTCCAGACCTCAGTAACGGGACGTCTCCCGTACGGTGTCTCGCGGTATCCGCGGACCGCGGCGACACGCATAGGCGGTGTCTCGACGATGGTGACGGGAACGCTCTCCGTCATTCCTTCACGTGGCGAACCCTGCTGGTCGTTGACCATCATGACATGGGTCATACCGGCTTTGTAGCCGGCAAAACCCTGTAGCGCAGGCTCGCCGTCGGCTTCAGGCCAAGAACGGAACTGTGGCACCTCGCTGTCGGCGCGTTTCCGTGGACCGAAGCCTTTCGATCCTTTCCTCGGATTCGATGGCGTTGGCATTCGTTTTCTCTCCTATCTGTTTGCTTTGTTAGCCAAGGCGAGCGTGGCGAGGACGGCTTCCTCTGTCCTCACAGTCTCAACGCCTTGGTTGGGTAAGGTGTTGACAACGGAGTCGAACTCTACGGATACGTCGCGCTCCCTCAGAATCTCGCCGACACCACGCTGTGGAGCGCCGAAGACGACCGCGAGGTTGTCGGCGCGTAGGTCGCCGTCTTCGACGACCTTCCCGCGTCTCGACGCACAGACTACGACGCCTTCATGGGCGTCAAGCCAGTCGTCGAGGGGCGCACGTTCGACCTCGTATCCGCCGTACGGCGGCTGTTCTGCGACTTGGGCGCGCAGAGGCTCTCTCGAAGAGATTCTGAGGGTGACGCGTTCCCCCTCCCGTATCCCCTCGTCAGGGACGCGAAGGGCGACCGGGTGTTGCGTTCCGCAATTGACCCAGACGCGTCCGTCAGTTCCGACCTTCGTCACCACACCTTCTCTGTACTCGGGTTCGAACCCTTCCGAATCCGAACCGGCGGTCACGGAGTGCAGGGGCGTTCCAAGCGGCGGTAGGACGCCGACGTACCTGAGTTCGTCGCGTCTGTCGAAGACGGTCTTTCTCAGATACGGCGGGGTCGCGGCGTACCGCAGGACTTGGGCGATCAGGTCGCCGTCGTCCTCGTGTTCCTTGCCGTCGTCATAGACGACGACGTTTTCGCAACGGAAGATCGCGGCGGCGCGTGCGACCTGACCCACCTTTGCGGTGGCGGTGCGCGCGTCGTCGGTCTCCGTCACGAGCGACGCCGGAACGAGGACGGTTAGCTTCATGGGGAAGCTACCGTCGCCCCGCATTTAGACCTTATCGGTCGTGGTTCGCTCGTACTAATAAGGGTGTCGTTAAGTAGTTGGTTTGTGACGGCGTGCCATGGTTTTATACCTCCCGCGTACGTGTTACATCCGCATGGTATACAAGAAGGTCAACCTGACGGGTTCGAGCACCGAGTCATGGGAGGACGCCGCGATGGAGGCTGTCGAACGCGCCGAAACGACTCTGGAGAACGTAAAGTGGGTTGAGGTACAGGGGCGCGGTATCGAACTTGCAAACGTCGACGAACCCGAGTACCAGACGGAGGTCGAGGTAGCGTTTGAGATCGAGGACACCGGCGGTATGAGTTAGAAGCCGTCGAGCGTTTTCTGTTCTTCGTCGACACCGAGGAGATGGGGCAGGGCAACGTCTGCGAAGGTGAGTGCGAGTACGAGGACGATAGGGGCGAAGAAGAGACCGTAGACGCCGAAGACGGCGGGTCCGAAGATATACGCGAGCATCAGAAGACCGACGTGTGTGCGCTCTCCGCTCAGGTAGGGTCGCAGGACGATGTCGGGGACGAAGTCGACGGCGACGGCGGTCACACCGACGAAGCCCGCGACGTAGACGAGGAGCGACGTGTCGCCCGCGAGAAAGGTTCTGACGGCAACGTATCCCGCGAGAGGGACGTAGACCACCTTCATACCGACGACGGGGATGAGGCTGGCGACTCCTGTGAGCGCACCCGCGAGAGCGGGCGAGGGTATCTCGACCGCCGCGGGGACGTACGCGTTGTACGCCGTGAAGACGACGACACCGACCACACCGACGACGAGGACGTTGAGGAGGTTACCGAAAAGTACGGACGAGAGTTCCCTGTCCGCGGCGTCGAGATACCGGCGGAGGACGCCCGACTCGTCGTACCGGAGGACGTAGGAACGGAGGCGCGCGCCGTCGACGAGGAGGTAGTAGGCTGTTACGGTGACGACGAAGAGGTTGAACAGGAAGCCGGTCACGAAGCCCGTGAGCGCGGTGAGGTTCTGACGCAGAAACCCGATGGCGGCATCGAACTCGCCCGAACGGTAGGCTTCGAAGACGCTCTCGAACGTGGGGTCGGGGAGGCGGTCGGTATCGATGTAAGAGTCCGCGCCGTCGAGGAGTGTCTCGAAAAGTCTGTACCTCTCGACGAGCGCCTGAGTCTCGACCGCCACGAGTACGACGGTGTAGCCGACGAGGAGAACGAGAGGGACGCCTATGAAAAGTATGGAGACGGACGCGCGTAGACTCGCGGGTAGATCGACGGGGAGCGCGCCGAGTCGACGGTAGACGGGGCGCGTCGCGTAGTAGACGAAGACGGCGACTGTGAGTGGCGCGACGAAGACGTAACCGACGTACGCAACCACGGCGGCGAGTCCGAGACCGAGGAGTGCGAGCGCGGTGCGTTCGACGTCAGCCATGTTGGTGGCACCGTCGCGCGACGGATAACTCTTGCTCAGTCGCGCCGACGCCGGTGTTCGTCGCGCAGACGTACGTACCTCCCGTTTTCGCCGAACTCCGTCGTCACACGAACCCCAGTTCGTCACGTGTCGCCGTCTCGCCGAAGAGCCGGTCGGCGTGCTCAACCGCATAATCGCGGTGGTCTTCCTTGATGTAGCCGAGCGCGTCCTCAACGATAACGGGTCGGTAGTCGCGCAGACCCGCGCTACCAGCCGTATGTAGGACGCAGACGTTCGCAAGAGTGCCGCAGAAGACGAGGTCGTCGATGTTGTGCGCGCTCAACCACGCGTCGAGTTCAGTACCCTGAAACGCGTCGTACGTGTGCTTCACGACGACCTTGTCCTCATCGCGTACTTCGAGTTCGTCGACTATCTCAGCCTCCCACGAACCCTCGACGACGTGCTCGCCCCACCGCTCGAACTCGTCGTAGTAATGAGCGTCGTCGAACTGTTCGGGCGGATGTACGTCGCGCGTAAAGACGACCTGCACGCCGGCGTCGCGCGCCTCGTCGACCACGTCGGCGATCGCACCGACCGCCTCACCGCTTGCGGGTGCGTAAAGAGAGCCGTCGGGGTGACAGAAGCCTTTCTGTGTATCGACCACGACGACCGCCGTCGACTCCGTGTCGAGTTCCATACAGCGGTTAAGTGGCTTTCGTCCAAAACGTTTACGCGTCGACGGAGCGAAGAGGCGGATTTTTATGCTTGGGTACGAATTTGTGGTGTGAAAATCCTGATAGTCGGAGCGGGGCAGGTCGGTACCGACATAGCGTCGTCGCTTGGGGAGAACCACGAGATAACCGTCGTCGACGAGGACGCCGAACGCGTCGAGGAGGTAACGTATAACATAGACGCGCTCGCCGTCGAGGGTGACGGTACATCGATGGAGGTTCTGCGCGAGGCGGGCGTCGACGAGGCGGACATCGTTATAGGAACGACCGACAGCGACGAGACAAACCTCGCCGTCTGCGGTTCGGCAAAGACCGCGGGCGACCCGTTTACTGTCGGGCGCGTCAAGAAGAGGAAGTTCCTCGAAACATGGGAGCCTTCACCCGGCGCTTTCGGTGTCGATCTGATGGTGGCGTCGAACGTGCTAACGGCGGAGAAGATAGCGCGTCTCGTCGTCACGCCCGCGGCGCACGATGTCGACGTATTCTCCGAGGGTACCGTACAGATGGCGGAGTTCGAGGTCGGTGACGACAGCCCGGTCGCGGGCGAGACGGTCGCGGAGGCGGACAGGTTCGACTCGCTTACGTTCGCCGCCGTCCTGCGCAACGGCGATGTCGTCATACCGAGCGGGTCGACGAGGATAGAGACGGGCGACCGTGTCGTTGTCATAGGAAGCCCTGAGAGTGTACACTCTTTCGCCGTCGACGTAGCGCCGAGCGGGACGCCGGACAAGGACGCCGACATAGTCGTCTTCGGCGGGGGTGAGATAGGCGAGGTCGTCGCGTCGCTTCTTCAGGATCGTGGCTTCAAGCCGCGTCTCGTGGAGAGCGAAGGCGGCAGGGCGCGCGAACTCGCCGAGGAACTCCCTGAGACGGTCGTGATGGAGAGCGACGCCACGGATCGTGACTTCTTGGAGCGCGAACGTATAGGCGACGCCGACATAGCCGTCTCGGCTCTCGACTCCGACGAGAAGAACCTACTCTCGGCGCTCATAGCCGGACGTATGGGGGTGGAACGTAGTATCGTCGTGACGGAGAACACCGAGTACACTGAGCTTTTCGAGACCGTGGGCGTCGACGTTGCCGTAAACCCGCGTCAGGAGGTTGCGGAGGAGATCACGCGTCTGACACAGAAGAACCGGACGGTGGGTCTCGCGCTCGTCGGTAGCGAACAGGCGGAGGTCGTCGAGGTTGAGATAGACGGCGAAAGCGTCTTTGCGGGTCGTACGATACACGAGGCGGACGGCGACCTCCCCGGCGGCGTCGTCGTCGGCGCTGTATCACGGGGCGTCGAGTTCGTACCGCCGCGCGGAGGAACGACGATACACGAAGGTGACCACGTCGTACTTTTCGTCGAGGCGGAGGTACACGACGAGGTTCTGGAGAAGGTATGAAACTCTCAGTCGACCTGCGCGCGGCTATCGCGCTGGTCGGGTCGGTTCTGAAGTACCTCACCGTGGCTTTCGTTCTACCCGCGGGCGTCGCCGTCTACTACGGCGAAACAGTCGTGCCTTTCGTCACAGCCGCTGTCGTCTCCTTCGTCGTTGGCGTCGGTCTCGAAACCGTCTGCAGAGGCGGCGGCGACCTTGGCGGACGTGAGGCTTTCCTGACCGTCGCACTTTCGTGGCTCGGCGTCGCCCTCATCGGTGCGGTGCCTTTTATCGTCGCGGGCGAAGGGGTTCTGGCGTCGCCGATGAGCGCGGTTTTCGAATCGATGAGCGGTATAACCACGACGGGGGCGACGGTTGTCGAGAGCTTCGACGTACATTCGCGCTCCGTGCTTATCTGGCGTCAGCTAATACAGTGGCTCGGCGGTCTCGGTATACTCGTCGTAGCCACAGCCATACTTTCCGAACTCTCCGTCGGCGGTGCGCAGTTGATGGAGACGGAGACACAGACACAGAACGTAAACAAGCTAACGCCACGTATTGAGGAAACCGCGCGTATAATCGTAAGGCTGTACGTCGCTCTCACCGTGGCGCAGACGGCTTTCCTGTACTCGTTGAACGCCGTCGGTCTCGCGCCACGTATGACGTTCTACAACGCCGTCGCGCACGCGTTTACGAGCGTCTCCACGTCGGGCTTCTCGCCCGAACCGCGCTCCATAGAGGCTTTCGCCCCCGTCGTCCAGTGGGCGATGATACCCGGAATGCTCGTCGGGGCGACGAGCTTCATACTCATCTACTACGTGACGCACGGCGACACTGCGAGGCTACGGAGAAGCGAGGAGTTCCGTTTCTACGGCGTCGTGCTCTCCGTCTTCGCGGTGACCGCAACCGCTCTTCTCGTACTCGACGGTGCGCACGCGACGGTCGAGGAGAGCCTCCGTCACGGCGTCTTCAACGTCGTCTCTATGCTGACGACGACGGGGTACGCGAGCACGGATTTCAACGCTTGGTCGTCCGCCGGCAAGCACCTCCTGTTCGTCTGTATGTTCTTCGGCGGTATGGCGGGTAGCACGACGTGTTCTATAAAGATGGTACGGTGGCTCGTCGTAGCGAAGGCGTTCAGACGCGACCTGTTCAAAGCCGTGCATCCCGACGCCGTCCGTCCCGTACGTCTCAGCGGCTCCGTCGTCGACGAGGATACCGTACGTGACACGTACGCCTTCGTCCTCGTCTCACTCGTCTTCTTCTTCGGCTTCACCGTCTTCGTCGCCGTCGACTCTGCGCGCGCGGCTGTAAGCCTCGACGAGTTCGAGGCGATGAGCGCCGCGGCGGCGACGTTCTTCAACATAGGACCCGCCTTTGGCGACGCCGGACCCATGAACAGCTACGCCGGCTTTCCTGAGACGACCAAGCTGGGTATGGTCGTCATGATGTGGGTCGGACGTATAGAGATAATCCCCATACTCGTCCTTCTCACGCCGACGTACTGGAGGCGATGATACCACAGAGTTATGTTAGTCCCGTAACGTGGTTGGGACATGGCAAAGTTAGACTGGCGGTCGAGCGTCAGTCTCGTCGGTACGGTCGTAAAGTACCTCGCCGTCCCGGTTCTCTTTCCGCTCGCAATCGGTCTCTACTACGGCGAGGACGCGTGGGTCTTCGCGGTCACGGCGGGTATCGCGCTCGTTACCGGCTTCTTGCTCGAACGTCTCGACACCGAACCGAGTCTGCACGGGCGCGAAGCGTTCCTTATGGTTGCGGTCTCGTGGCTCGCCGTCTCCGTGTTCGGCGCGTTTCCGTACGTCCTTGCCGACGCAGGTGCTGTCGCACATCCCGTCAACGCGCTTTTCGAATCGATGAGCGGCTTCACGACGACGGGTGCGACGGTCATGGAAGACATCTCCTTCGAGACGCATTCACGTGCGGTCATGATGTGGAGACAGATGACACAGTGGCTCGGAGGAATGGGTATAATCGTCCTGGGCGTCGCAATACTTTCGCGCCTATCGGTCGGGGGTGCGCAGTTGATGGAGACGGAGACCCCGGGTCAGGGTATTGAGAAGCTCGCACCGAGCATCGTACAGACTGCGCGTATACTCTGGGGTCTGTACTTCGTCGCGACCGCGGTTCTCGTCGGTCTTCTCTACGGTCTACACATCGCAGATATCGCAGACGGAATGACGTTGTACAACGCCGTGGCGCACGCGCTTACAACGATGCCGACGGGAGGTTTCTCGCCCGAAGCGCGTTCAATCGAAGCCTTCTCGCCAGCCGTACAGTGGACGTTAGCGGCGTTCATGCTCGTCGCGGGTACGAGCTTCGCGCTTATCTGGACGGTGGTGGAAGAAAGAGACCCGCTCGCCCTCGTCCGCAACGGCGAGTTCCGTCTTTACGTCGGTATCGTGGGTGCGGCTTCTGCGCTCGGTGCGGTCTTGCTCTTCCTCGGTGCAGGTACGGATGCGGCGGTCGGCGGTGTAGAGGCTTCGGTACGCGAATCCGTCTTTCAGTTTGTCTCAACCGTAACGACGACAGGGTACGCAAGCGCCGACTTCAACCTCTGGGGCGCGTCTACACAGCTACTGCTTTTTGCGTCTATGTTCGTCGGCGGTATGGTTGGTAGCACGGGCGGCGGCGTCAAGGTTCTGCGGTGGAAGGTGGTTTCGAAGGTGCTCAGACGCGAGCTTTACACCGTCTCGCATCCCGACGCTGTGGTTCCTCTGCGTCTAAGCGGTAGGGTTCTTGACGAGGACGCCGTACGTAGCGCGCTAGCCTTCTTGGTTATCTACTTCTTGGTCTTCCTTCTCGGTGCCGTCGTCATAATGGAAGACTCCTTGCGTGCGGGTCTTTCGCTCTCCAACTTCGAGGCTCTGAGCGCGTCCGCCGCACTCGTCGGAAACATAGGTCCCGCGTTCGGCGTCGTCGGTCCTATGGGCGGCTACGGCGACTTCACGAACACCACAAAGATGGTGATGTTCGTCATGATGTGGATGGGTAGACTCGAAATCCTGCCTGTTCTCGTCGTCTTTACACGTCCCTTCTGGAGAGAGTGACGTACGGAAGACACGGTACTCTTATGCGGTTAGTCCCGAAAATATGTTATGTGCCTCACACTGACAGAATCACCGTCCTAATCCCGGTCGATATATCAGACAGCTACTCGATCCCGGCGGCGGTTCTGAAACTGCTTTCGTCGGCACATGTTGTCGTCCTCGGGTACTACCCGGTTCCGAGCCAGACGGCTCCCGCACAGATAAAACACCAGCACGAGACCGACGCGGAACGGAAGCTTGAGGCGGTCGCAAACCAACTGAGCGGTCACGCCGAAAGGGTAACCGACGTTCTGGTGTTCACCCACGACCGCGACGAGACTATCGACCGCATCGCGAACACACACGAGGCTGACGCGGTTCTGACACCTGGTGAGGTCGGTTCGGTCGACAACGTTCTCGTGCCACTAAGAGGCGGTTCGAACGTCGAAAACATCCTTTCGCTGGTCAAGACACTCCTCGAACCGACGGACTCTAGAGTGACGCTTTTCCACTCCGTGGACGAGGATGACGCCGAGGGGCACGGAGAGGACTTGCTCGAAGAAGCCGTTGAACATATCATCAAGGGCGGCATCAACCGGAGCCGGGTTGACGTACAGCTCTCGACTGGCGATGACACCGTTTCCGACATACTCACCGCGGGTGGAGGGTACGACGTCCTCGTGATAGGCGAAACTAAGCCCTCGCTCCGTGACCGTATACTTGGACGCGTCCCTTCGAAGGTTCTCACGGATACGTCAGAACCCGTCTTCGTCGTCCGTGACACGGAAGGCACCGACGAGGAAGAAGAATGACCGCCGACACAGGACAGCTAGAAAGGAACCTCGGCTTCCTCGAAGCGATGACACTCGGCGGCGGTACGATGATAGGTGCCGGTATCTTCATACTGCCGGGTCTCGCCGCCGAGGGTGCAGGTCCTGCGAGTTCCGTGTCGTTCCTAATCGCCGGCTTCGTCGCTCTCCTCGCGGCACTCTCGCTGGCGGAACTGGCGACGGGAATGCCTGTCGCGGGCGGGAGCTACCACTACGTCAACCGTGCGCTCGGCGGTGTCTTCGGAAGCATAGTGGGCTGGGGAATGTGGACAGGGCTGATGTTTGCGAGCGCGTTTTACATGATAGGCTTCGGTCAGTACATCGTCGGTCCGCTCCCTTTCCTCGACGGACGCGCCCTCATCGTCCTTCTGGGCGTTCTCGGACTGTTCCTGATAGTCGGTATCAACTACTACGGCACTGATGAGTCGAGCGGTGCGCAGAACGTGATGATAGGGGTCGAGCTTATCATCGTTCTCGTGTACGTCGCACTCGGCGTCTTCTTCGTCGACCCCGCGAACCTCAAGGAGTTCGCGCCGACAGGACCGACAGGTATCGTAGCGACCACCGGAACCGTCTTTGTCACGTACCTCGGGTTCGAGATAATCGCGACCGTCGCGGGTGAGATAGAGCGACCCGGGAAGCTCATTCCGCTGACGATGGTACTTTCGGTCGTCTCCGTGACGTTGCTCTACGTCGTCATCATGATAGTCAGCACGGGGGTCGTCCCGTATCAGGAGCTGGGTGGCTCGCTCGTCCCCGTCTCGGACGTGGCGTCGATATCGATGTTCGGGGGTATCGGGGTCGCCGCGGTCACCTTCGCGGCTGCGGTCGCCGCCATCTCCAGCTCGAACTCGTCGATACTCGCCGCCTCACGCGTCATCTTCGCGATGGGACGGGACAGCCTTATGAGCGAGCGCCTGAACGTCACCCACGACAGGTTCAACACCCCCCACCGCGCAATTATCACGACGGGTGCGGTGACGGGCGGACTCATCCTTCTGGGTCTCCAGGTGGGGGAGATAGTCGCCCTCTTGGCGCAGGTGGCAAGCTTTAGCTTCCTGGTTACGTACGCGCTCGTCCACGTCGCCGTGGTCGTCTTCAGGGGTGCCGACCCCGACGAGTACGACCCCGAGTTCAAACTCCCGCGCCTCATGTACCCGACGGTTCCGATACTGGGTATCGTGACGGCTGTGGTCGTCGTCTCGCAGATGCGAGCACCCGTCATCGTGGTCGGTTTCGGTGTAATCGTCCTCGGCGTCGTCTGGTACGCCGTCTACGCCCGCGACCGTGCCTTCGAGGAGGGGGTCGCCGACGAAGCCGTCGAGGGTTTACTCGACGAACTGCCGGACTTCCTCCCCGGGTCAACGCCGACGGAGACAGCCGAGGAGACGTACACAATCGTCGTCCCCGTGGCAAACCCCGAGACACAGCACGGTCTCCTGCGGCTAGCGGCAGCCAGTGCCCGGGCACACGCGGACGAGGAGTCACCGGAGCTCGTCGCTATGAACGTCATCGAGGCGGAGGAAACCTCGCGCCGGAACGTCGAATCGGATCGCATCGACCACCAGCACGCCCTGCTGGAAAACGTCCACGAAATAACCGACGGGATGGATGTCGACGTCCGAACACGTTCTCTCGTGGAACCGGAGATCGGAGAGGCTATCGTCCGGGTAGCGGGCGAGGAGGACGCCGACCAGGTTCTCACGGGGTGGAACGGAACGTTAGCTCGTGACGACTACGTCTTCGGTAAGACGCTGGACACGGTTCTCTCGGAAGCGCCGTGTGACGCCTCTCTTGCGGAGATACGGTCAGACACCGTCGGTCGTCCGGTTGCGCTGGCTGGTCCCGGTCCACACTCTCCGAAGGCTACGCAACGCGCAGTCGAGTTTGCGACGGTGCAGGAGACGACCCCCGTGTTGCTCAACGTCCAGCCGCCGGCACCCGACGGGGAATCCGACCCTGTCCGGCGCGGTCACGAAGCGGTCGCGTGGGTTGCCGACAGAGCGGGGATAGACCGCGAAGAGTACGAGGTGAAGGTCGTCGTCGACGAGGACACGGAGTCGGCTATCCTTGATGCAGTCGACGGGTTCGAAACTATCTGCGTGGGTCTCTCCGAAAAGAGTGACAGGTCACGTATCCTTTTCGGGTCGATTGCGGAGCGCATTAGCCGGCGAGAAACCGGCAACGTCGTCGTCGTCCGGGGTGGTGAGAAAGAGGGTGGAGTCCCCAACACACCCGGGGAAACGGTTGCGCGACAGGACAACGCATAAGACCGATACAGTCGGTTCCGGCGTCGGTGCCGAAGGAGAGACGCCGAGGGACGGAGCTTACTTCCTCC